>OESA01000344.1_pt1 | contig 12983 bp, 15 predicted proteins | sample 1540101 | NCBI WGS metagenome assembly OESA01 (sample SAMEA3891891, study PRJEB23780) | metagenome | biome: terrestrial biome; feature: animal house; material: Caecal content | place: Italy | collected 2015-05-05 | reverse complement strand
GTATTACAGGATCTGATTGTAGAAATCAACGAGGCCGGTTTCTTTGTGGATGACATCGACGGCAACAAAAAGAATATCGTCCTGCAGCTGGAACCGGGTTCGGTGCTTCCCAGCGACGACTTTCTGGAGGATATGAGCTTAAGAACTCAAGAGACGGTGAAGGGTCTGGATCTTGCTTCAGGCATCGTGACCATTGACGACGACGATTATGACCCGGCTTATGCCAAAGACGGTGAGCCTTCTCCCTATATCACTCTGGAGAAAGCGCAGGAAATCGCACTTACCCAGGCGAATGTCAACGCTGCGAACGCGGTATTCGATGACCGGGAGTTCGACCACGATGACGGAACCCCGATTTTTGAACTGGAATTCACTGCGAATGGGAATGAATATGAATATGACATTCATGCCGTGACGGGAAAGGTTGTAAGAGCTGAGCACAAGACCATCGGCACGCAGAGTGGAAACCAGAATACCAGCAGTGGTTCCGGCAACTACGATGACACAGACTACGGTCCCAACAACGACGGTGTGACCGACTACAACGATACGGACTACGGTCCCAACAATGACGGTGTCACCGACTACAACGATACGGACTACGGTCCCAACAATGACGGTGTCACCGACTATAACGACACGGACTACGGCCCCAACAACGATGGTGTGACCGACTACAACGATACGGACTATGGTCCCAACAGTGACGGTGTCACCGATTACAATGATACGAACTACGGTGACACCAATTACGATGATGGTGGCAGCGATTATAGTGATAGCGATGATGACGGGGATTCCGGCTATGACGATTGAGCCGCTAAAAGCCATTTCCCTTCGGCATGAGTTGAAGCACCAGATCAACCTGCGGGAAGATCTGGTGCTTTCCCAAAGGCTTCGGAAGCTGTTTACCCACGACAAAAACGCCGGCCCAGACGGTATATACCGGGTAACCAGCTTATACTTTGACACACCGTATGACAGTGCCCTGCGGGAGAAAATCGACGGGGTAAACCGGCGGGAAAAATTCCGCCTGCGGTACTATGGGACAGATTTTTCCTTTATCCGGCTGGAAAAGAAGTACAAGGTAAACGGACTGTGCGGTAAACGCAGCGCCCGGATAACACAGGAACAGGCAGAAAAGCTGCTTTCCGGCAACTATGAATTCCTGCTGGATTCGAGTGAACCGCTTTTCATAGAGCTTTACAGCAAGTTAAAAGGGAAAGGGCTGCGGCCGAAGACCATCGTCTGTTACGACCGGGAGGCCTTTCTCTATGCACCCGGCAACGTGCGGATCACCCTGGATCGGGATATCCGCACTGGTCTTGGCAGCGTGGATTTTTTGAATCCGGAGATCTTTTATCTGCGCACTATAGAGTCCGGCACAGTTCTGGAAATCAAATATGATGCGTTTTTGCCAGAGCTTGTCCGTATGGCAGTACAGGTGCCCGGAAGGCAGGCATCTGCCTGTTCCAAATACGTCCTATGCCGGCGGTTTGATTGAAAAAATAGAGGAGGAAAGGCTGCAATGACCTTTCAGGATATTTTTAAATCCAGCTTTCTGGAGAATATCGCCAGCATTTCCATATTGGACATGGTGATCGCTTTGGTTCTGGCTTTCCTGCTGGGATTATTTATCTTTTTCATCTATAAGAAGAGTTACAGCGGCGTGATGTATTCGGCCAGCTTCGGTGTGACGCTGGTTGCTTTATCCCTCATCACTACCCTGCTGATCATGACGGTGGTGAGCAACATCGTGCTGTCCCTGGGCATGGTGGGCGCTCTGTCCATCGTCCGGTTCCGTACTGCTATTAAGGAACCCATGGATATCGCGTTCCTGTTCTGGGCTATTGCGGTGGGCATTGTCCTGGCGGCCGGGCTGATTCCGTTGGCGGTATTCGGCAGTATCTTTATTGGGGTTGTGCTCTTTGCATTCTCCAAAAAGAAAACGGTGGATTCCCCCTATATCCTGGTGGTACACTGTGAAAACAGCGAGATCGAGGAACAGGCTCGGCTTTTTGTGAAGTCCCAGGTCAGGCGGCTGAATCTTAAAAGCAAAAGTGTGGACAATGGCAGTATTGAGCTCAACTACGAAGTCCGCCTCAAGGAGGACAGCAATACCTTTGTCAACGAGTTAGAGGCTATGCCGGGCGTATCCCGGGTGGTGCTGGTCTCTTACAACGGCGATTATATGGGATAAGGCGATGGTGAAGCATAAGTATATCGACTGGATTTGCATCGGTGCGGCAGTTTTAGCGGCGATTCTCACTCTGCTGCTGATGTTCGGCGAACAGTTGGGGATTCCCAAAGCCAGCGCCAACCCGGGATATGTGCCCCGGCTTTTTGACAACAGCCGGGTGCACACCATTGATATTCAAATCGAGGACTGGGGTGCTTTTATCGGGAACGCGGAAAAGGAAGAATATGTGGCCTGCACCGTCGAAATCGACGGAGAAGCGTTTCATAATATCGGGCTGCGGGCAAAGGGCAACAATTCCCTGCGGCTGACGGAGGAATACGGGCTTTCCCGCTACAGCCTCAAGCTGGAATTCGACCAGTTCCTGGACGGCGGGAATTATTATGGGCTGGACAAATTTTCCCTGGACGCTTCCTTTCAGGACAACAGCTACCTGAAAACCTACATGGTCTACGATATGATGGCGTTCATGGGGGTGCCTGCGCCCCTTTGCAGCTATGTCTGGGTGACGGTCAACGGAGAGGACTGGGGCTTGTTCCTGGCGGTAGAGGAGCCGGAGGAAGCCTTTGCCCGCCGGAATTTCGGGAATGATCACGGGAAGCTGTACAAGCCGGATTACCGTTCCCTGAATGCGGAAAACGCCGACGTGGCGTTGCGATATATCGACGATAACCCGGACAGCTATCCCGGCATCTTTGAAAACGCCAAGTTCAAGGGATCGGAAGCCGATCAGAAACGGGTGATCGAGGCGCTGAAAACCCTGTCCACCGGTGAAAAACTGGAAACCGCCGTCAATGTGGACGAGGTGCTGCGGTATTTCACCGTGCAGGTCTTTGTGATGAACTGGGACAGCTATCTGGGCCATACCGGGCATAATTACTTTTTGTATGAGGAAAACGGAATCCTCAGCATCCTGCCCTGGGATTATAACCTGGCCTTCGGCACCTATGCCCTGGGGATGACTGATCCTGTCAAAGATCCCAACATTCTTATTAACTATCCCATAAACACCCCGGCGGAAGGTGAGGTTATGCTGAACCGGCCGCTTTACCACAACCTGATGAAGCACGACGAATACTTCGCCCGCTATCACTCCTATTTCGACGAACTCCTTTCGGAATATTTTGAAAGCGGGCGGTTTGAAGCTATCCTACGGAAGGTGGAAAAGTTGATCGCGCCCTATGTCCAAAAGGATCCGACTGCGTTTTGCTCCTTTGATGACCATCAGCTGGCAGTAGATACGCTGGAACGGGTCTGCCTGCACCGGGCGCAGAGTATCCGTGGACAGCTGGACGGAGAAATCCCCGCCACCATACGAGGCCAGCAGGAAAACCCGGACGCCAAGGTTGACGCTTCAGAAATTCAACTGACCGACTTGGGGGATTTTGAAGATCTGGAGTCGGCAAAGGATAAACAAGACGCAGCTATGCATAGGATACGAAACTAAAGCATCGTCGTAAGACATCACTTTAGTGATAAATTTAATAGCATTTCCATTTTTATGCAAAGTTATTCATAGGTCACGGAAATAACTTGATTTTCGGCGGGATTTCTGATATAATACAAATGTTATCGTTTGAGGACTACAACTGAATATTTATCTTCACTATGGATTGATAGACGGCATTAAGCCGGACAACGCCTGTGGTGTGCTAAGCGAAAACATCACCGCTTCTGAAACTGCTTTGGACTGTCGGCAGTCGGAAAAAGCGTAAAGGACAGTTTCGACTTTGCATGACAAAGCCGGTTACATGAATGTGAAGCCACCACCGCAGGGGATAGGTCTATCCTTTTGCGGGAAGTCGGTACGCATTTGTGTGCCGGCTTTTTTTGTTGCCCGAAAGCCGGTTACAACTGAATGACCGGCTGGATGGAATATGATTTTGCCAAGACCCTTTGCGTGAGCAGAGAGAGCGAAACGACGCTGCGGTGAGAGTCCGGGGCAGGGATAGAAAAACGACGTTCAGACAGACCGGCAAAAAAAAGAGAAATAGTGTGTCCACAACAGTAACGAGCATCGGATTTTGATACCCAAAATCCAAATCCACAGCCTAAAGGCGTGTGGACTAACTCAGGGGAAGCACCCCTGAATACCCCCTTACAAAGCCAAAAACACAAGAATGGAGATGATATATTTTGAGCAGGAAACAAAGTGATAAAAAGGTCATAACAGTAAGACTGAGCGAAGAAGAAAAACAAAAGCTTGAGCGTTGTGCTAACCTTTGCGGATTGTCACAGTCCGAATTCATAAGGCAGCTTTGTGCAGGTAAAACACCGAAAGCAAAGCCGCCACGGGAGTTTTGGGAACTGCTGAATGCCCTCTACTCAGTCCATAACGGTTTCAAGAAATGCGCAATATATGAGCCTTCTGCACTTACAATCTGTAAAGAAATCGAGTGCTTAATATTAGATTTGCAGGAGGTGGGATAATGGCTACAACTTCACTTTGGCATATCAAAGGCAGACTAAAAGACCTGATCGACTATGTAGAAAATCCCGAAAAGACCGTATCAAAAGATAAATGCTTACAGGACTTCTACAATGTCTTTTCCTATGTCAGCCGACCCGAAGCAACAGAAAACGGCGAGTATGTTTCAGCAATTAACTGCTTAAAAGAGATCGCTTTACGGCAGATGATACTCACCAAAAAGCAGTACGGAAAGGATGACGGATATATCGCTTGGCACGGGTATCAGAGCTTTCAGCCTGATGAAACTACACCACAGCAGGCACACGAAATCGGATTGAAACTGGCAAGAGAAATGTGGGGTGATCGGTTTCAGATTATCGTGACCACTCACCTTGACAAAGACCATATTCATAATCACTTCGCCTTTAACTCCGTTTCTTTCCTTGACGGCGGAAAATACAACTACTCTAATTCTGAAAGGCAAAGGCTTCGTGATGTATCCGACCGTATATGCAGAGAATACGGATTGTCCGTCATCAAAAATCCCCGCAAAGCACCGCGCAGACCGGTATGGCTTGATGAAAAAAGCGGTAAACCTACACGCTACAATGTGTATCGGGAAGATGTGAGAGAAGCGGCAAACTTCAGCCGTAACCCTTACTATATGGAGGACTATCTCAGACGAAAAGGATATATCACCGACTTTACGGGAAAGCATTGGAAGATACGCCTGCCGCAGTATGAACACTTCACAAGGCTTGATACCCTTGATGAGAAATGGACGCCGGATCACTTTAAAAGAAATATGGGAGCATACGCAAGATACGGAAACCGCAGAGCAGAAATCACCTATCCACCTCAAATGCCGCAGGACTTGCGAAGCTGGTTTAAACCTTTCCAAAAGACAAGTCATATCTATCGTCTTTATCTGCACTACTGCTATCTGTTGGGCGTTCTACCGAAGAAAACAACTTATCGTCCTACAAGTCCTTATCTCAAAGAGGATCTGCGGAAGCTGGACGAGTTGTCCAATCAGGTACGGTATATGAGCAAATACGGAATCGAAACTCTTGAAGATCTATATGCCGACAGAGAAAAGCTGCAAGGAGAAATGGACAAGCTGACCGCTTACCGCACCAAGCTGCAAAACAAAATCCGCAGAGCCTTACCAGCCGAAAAAAAGATTTTGAGAGAAGAAAAAGCAAAGGTTACGGAACAGATTACTTCTCTGCGAAAGCGCTTGAAACTGAACAAAGGCATAGAGGAGCGGTCGGTAAAAATTCAAGAAAAAACGGATCTTCTCTATGCCAATGAATACAGAGCGAAAGAAGAACAACAGCATAAAAAATCACAGCGAAAGGAGCGTGACGCACGATGATCTATATTGACGAAAATGGAAATCCAATTCAAGAAACTGATGAATTGCAGGAGGCAATTGATAATATTACCGATAAACTCGCCCAAATGACAAAGGAAGAACGGCTTGCTTGGTTTGAACAGTCCATCTATCCCGAACCCTTAAAGTTTACGAATGAAATTGACGGTACGGTATATATCGTCAGAGCGTTTTTTGATGAAACTGCAAGCGAAAGCTTTGAAGAAAAGCTGCGAAGAATTATGATAAAGAGATGAGAAAAAATCAGGCTATCACTTTAAAGTGTTGAAGTTTAGCGGGAGATATGGTATGATAACAATATCCTACAATTCATATCATATCTGGCTGTGGAAAGGAGAAATATGAGCAAACAGTCAGTAAAAATTACTGCTCTCTACTGTCGTCTGTCCCGTGACGATGAACAGGACGGACTATCGGGCAGTATTAAAAATCAGCAGTCTATCCTTGAAAAGTACGCAAAGGAGAACGGATTCAAAAATACTCGTGTATTTATTGACGACGGTTGGTCGGGTGTAACTTTCACAAGACCGGCTTTCACGGAGATTATGGAGCTTGCGGAACAAGGATTGATTGCTAATCTTATCGTCAAAGACCATTCGAGATTGGGACGAAACCGCTTGATTGTCGGTCAGCTTTTGGAAGAAGAATTTGACCGATTGGGTATTCGATATATTGCCATTATGGATAATATTGATACCGCAAAAGGACTAAGCGACATTGTTCCTATGCAAGACTTATTCAACGAATGGCACGCAAAGAACACAAGCCAAAAGGTACGCAATGTTTTCAAGAATAAGGGAATGGCGGGCATACCGCTTACTACCAATCCACCTTTCGGGTATATGAAAAATCCCGAAACCTCAAAGGAATGGCTGATAGACGAGCCTGCCGCAAAGATTGTCAGACAAATCTTTGAAATGTGCGTTTTAGGCTTAGGACCGACGCAGATAGCAAAAAGACTGAAATCGGATAAGATATTAACGCCAACCGAATATTGGAACAGTATCGGAAGAAACTGCGGCAATCCGCCTGCAAGACAATTCAACTGGTGTTCGGATACGGTTGCGAGTATTCTTTCCAAACAAGAGTATTGTGGCGATACGGTAAACTTCCGAAGTACAACAAAATCTTTCAAGAACAAAAAGAAGATTGAAAGACCGCAGGAGGAATGGCAGATCTTCCCGAACACGCACCCTGCCATTATCGACCGTGAAACCTTTGAGCTTGTGCAGGAACTCAGGCAGCACCGCCGGAGGCCGACAAAAAGCGGAATTGTCAGTATGTTTTCGGGACTTCTCTACTGTGCCGATTGTGGAGAAAAGCTGTATTACAGCGTAACAAACAATTACAAGCGGGAACAAGCCTATTTCTTCTGCTCTTCCTATCGTAAAAATTCCGAAGTGTGTTCTGCACACTATATCCGAGAAAAAGTGGTTGAGGAAAATGTTCTTGAGAATATGCGGCGAGTATTTCGTTATGTTCAGGCTTATGAGAAAGAGTTCGCCAAACAGCAGATGAAATGCTACGGAGAGGAAAAGCAAAAGGAACTTTCCGAAAAACGCAGAGAACTTACCAAAGCCGAGAAGCGTATCAAGGATATTGATTTGCTGATTCAGAAGATTTACGAGGACAATGCAATGGGCAAACTTTCCGATGAACGCTTTGCCACAATGTCAATGGCGTATGAGGAAGAACAGAAAAATCTCAAAGAAGCGATACCCGATATGCAGGCGTACCTTGAAACCGAAACGGACAAGTCTGAAGGCTTACAGCGTTTTATTGACAAGGTAAAACAGATTACGCAGCCAACCAAGCTTACTCCCGAACTGGTACACGAATTCATTGAAAAGATTGTGATACACGAACGGAGATACCTTGACGGAAAGCGTTATCAGCTAATGGACATCTATTACAACGGCGTTGGTGTGATACGAGGGCTTACCCCTGAAGAAATGGAAGAAGCCTTTCAGGAACACCTTGCCAAACGGAAGATAAACAAAGCAAAGACGGCGTAACCAATGGCTGCACCGTCCAAAACAATCAATATTTAATTCAATTACAAGAGCGACCTTGGGGCACCTTCCTTACGGAGGGTGCCCCAAGCAGGTGGTTTTTTGCAGGGTGGGCAACCGTCAGAAAGAGATGACAACAGGGGCGCTGGTAAAGGAACTGATGGTCGCCGTGGCGTTTTTCATGTAGAACACCTGGGTGTTGCCGTCCTTTTCGTCGTACATCCGGCGAAGACTGGGGTAGGCGTCCAGCATGGCCTTTTTGGCCTCCACCCGGTCGTCCTCCACCAGCTCACAGGCAATGCGAATCCACTCCCCGCCGGAAAATGCGCAGATTTCCACCTTGGGGTTGGCGGCAATCTGATGGCTCACCGGCTTTACCTTGCCGGTCTGGATGTAGAGCTTCCCCTCAAATTCATTCACCGTGCCAAAAGGACGCACCCTGGGCTGATTCCCCTCCACCGTGGCAAGATAGTAGGTTTCTGCCTTTTTGAGAAAATCATACACCTGTTTCATACTGTTTCTCCTTTCTGAAGTTCTGTTTTTTCCTATTCAGGAATATGCCGCTGTAAATAGTTCCTGCCTGTTTACACAGGATAAATTACCCGGTTTCCCAATCCAGAAAGTTTTTATAGACTGCGCCGCAGCATTTGCAGCGGAGGGTGGCATGAATCCAGGCAAACCGGTTGGATGGGTCGGGCAGGTTCAGAAATTCCAGCTCTTCCATTGGTGGGTATTCATACCGGAGCAAAAGGGAAAAATCATCTCTTCCGCATTTTTACAGGCCAGGGGATGAAGGGGCGGAGCCTCCTTCGGGGCAGGGGCGCAGGCGTCATAGCCGTCCCGGCTGCTGTCAAACAATAAAATAGACTTGCTACAGCGGCGGCACCGGGCTCCAAGCAAAAGACGGTGATTTTTCTCCGTCAGGTACATGGGAGAAATCCACCCGGACTTCACCTCTGCCCCAATATCCACCCCAAAGCAATCCCCACCGCAGCAGGAAAGACTGCCTTCTGTGTATACACTTCCGTCCTTTTCCCTTTCCCGGGTGGTTTGAAAAAAGGGAAGAATTCTCTTGGGAATCATAATCATCCTCCTGAGGGGTAAAATGGAAATCCCGGTGCTACTTCAATCATGCCATACGCCCCGTGAAAAAGCAAGCCCAAAACACAAAGAAAGGAAGAGAAAAACAGAATACGTTGTTGTGAAAAATACGCACATATGCTATGCTTATTTTACAGGAAGTTCAACAACAGGACGAAGGAGGGGGGCTATGGCGCAGAAGTGCAATTACCCTGTGACACAGGAGCTGCTGGGTTTAGCCGAGAATTTGGGCTGTGGGAACATCTCCCTTTCCACGGAGAATCGGGACTGGCAGGGGCGTGTGGGTCATTGGGACCTGGTTACGCTGATTGATGCCCAGAATGTGGGCTTCTCGGTGGATTCCGGCGAGATTGTCATCCGGTATTTTTCGGACCATGTGCATTTTGGAGAGGCGGATTTCCGGGAGGCCGGGACTTTTCTCACCAGGCTCCTTGCCTGTCCCCTTCGCCGGGTGCAGAAATACCGGGGCAGGGGGCTGGCGGCGGAAAAATATACCCTGCTCCTGCCGGATGGACAGGAGGTTTCCGGAGGTGGGTGGATTTGGTATCGTCCATTGTCCAGGCTCAACCCTTTTTGCAGGAGGCGGCGTGTAACCGAGACCTTTCAATATGACCGGGAAAAAGGCCTTTTTACCACCACCCAGCCATGGCAGCCGAACCCGGCGCCCCCTGGACGATGGCGGGAAAAGCGCCTTTGACACCTGGGAAAAGCGGCGCAGGCGGCGAGGAATGTATGGAGCTTCTGAGAGAAAGAGAGGAAAGCTATGGGATTTTTGGATGAATACAAGCATCTGGATAAAATATGCGGAGATATGCTGGGGGATTCCCGGAAGCTTTCCGCTTACATAGATGAGATGATACGCCTGACAGGCAGCGCTTACGGGGTGCCTGGCTGGGAGGAGGACTTACGGCGGCTGAAACATTACCGCTGGATACGCAACCAGATTGCCCATGAGCCGGGATATACGGAAGAGAATATGTGCGAACCGGAGGATGTGCTTTGGCTGGAAAATTTCTATGACCGGATTTTGCACCAGCAGGATCCGTTAGCCCTGTATCGTCGGGCGGTCCAGCCGAAAAAAGTGCAGAGGGTCCCAACGGTTACCACCCAAACGGCAACTTTCCCGGAGAAAAAACCGGAGGTTTCCCATCCACGGGAGGAAAAATCACCTTTGCCGGTTCGCCTGATTGCGGTTCTTGTGGTGCTTCTGCTGCTGGCAATCGCCTTCCTTTTGTACTGGAACAAGGGGTAAACGCAGGAAGGGGGGGAAAATCTGATGTTTGTCCTGGCCAATGTATGCTTGCTCCTGTTGGGCTTGATTTATTATTTCCTTTTACGGTGTGCTGTCAGCTCCTGCTGCCATGTGTCGGGCAGAAGCCGGAGCTTCTTCAAAAAACACACCAAAGGGGCGGCCAATTTCTGGCTGTATCGAAACCTTTCCCGGCAGTGCAATCTGGGAATCCTGTATCCCTGAATACCATATATCTTTTTACCCTGGGAGGCTATGGGGTTTTAACCCTGCTTTGCTGGGTGCCCTTTCTGAAGATTCCCGTTGCCCTTCTGGGAATCCTTCTGGGGATGGAGATGATTGTGGCAGGGACGGTTTCCCTGATTTACGGAAATCTGGAGGATTTTGGAAGAAGGTTCGTATTCTTCCGGATTCGACGGGGGGTAAATGGAAAAAGCCGGCGGTTTGCCACCCTCCTGGACTGGCTGTTTGGCTTTTTTCCTCTGGCGATGTATCTTCTGCTGATTACAAAAAATATCTGGTGGTAACAGGGAAGCCCCGCAGCAAAACGCTGCGGGGCTCAGACTGGTGCGCCCGGTGAGCGCACGTTCTATAGGGTGAAAGTCCCGAATCCGCCCGGTAGCGGGAAGGGTTAGCCAAAGGCAAGGGTGTCCGTCGTGAGGCGGAATCTGAAGAAAGCCGGATTTTAGGGGTTGAAAGGTCCCCAAATGGGCAAAACTCTGGCCTGACGAACAGAAATCGCATATAAGGCCGTAGGTGAGGGGAAGTTTGCCAGCTAAAACAAAGCCCAATAGCTACACGGATTCGCTCTACGGTAAATGCGGCAGGTAAAGAGGGAAAGAACGTGTGAGTACCCGGGGAGGTCTTGCGGACGCAGGAAAAAAATGCGCAGTAACAACGAACCGCAAGAAGTCAGCAGAGGCCATAGTACCGGAAAAAAAACGGGAAGGGCCGAACAATCGTAAGTCCTAAGTAGATTTCGGAAGGAGGTCAACATGAAGAACGCAGAATATCAGGGAAACCTGAGCTGCCCGCAAAGAGATAGTGCGGAACACGAAGGGTATGAGGGAGCGCAGAGTGTTGGCAGTCAGGAAGGAAAGGAACAGGACGGTGCAGACTTGCTTGAAAGGATTCTGAGCAGGGACAACCTGAACAATGCCTACAAGCGGGTGCGGGCCAACAAGGGAGCGCCAGGAATCGACGGGATGAACGTTGAGGAGGCACTGCCCTGGTTGAGAGAACACCGGGAGGAACTTCTGGAAATGATACGGCAGGGGAAATACAAGCCCCAGCCGGTGCGTCGGAAGGAAATCCCAAAGCCGGATGGCGGGGTGCGAAAGCTGGGTATTCCAACAGTCGTAGACCGCATCATCCAGCAGGCAATTGCACAGCAGCTAACTCCAATCTACGAACCGCTGTTCTCGGACTTAAGCTTTGGCTATCGTCCGGGCAGAAGCGCGCAGATGGCAATTCTAAAGGTGAAAGAGTACGCAGAACAGGGCTATAGCCAAGCGGTGCTTGTGGATTTGTCCAAGTACTTCGATACCCTGAACCACGAATTGCTGATGAACCTTCTGCGGAAGAATGTCCACGACAAACGGGTCATTGAACTCATTAAGAGATATTTGAAAGCCGGAGTTATGGAAAACGGGCTGCTGGTGAAGACAGAAGAAGGCTCTCCCCAGGGAGGCCCGCTTAGTCCACTGCTTGCCAACATCTACCTGAACGAATACGACCAGGAGATGACAAGGCGGGGCGTGCCGGTCATTCGGTATGCGGATGATATTGTGGTACTCGCTAAAAGCAAGCGGGCAGCGGAACGTCTTCTGGAAACCACCCAGCGGTATCTTGAGGGAAAACTGAAACTCAAGATGAATGTGGAAAAGAGCAAAGTTGTCAGCGTGTTTGCAATCCGAAATTTTAAGTTTCTGGGCTTTGCGTTAGGGAAGGGCAAGAATGGCATCTACATTCGAGCGCACGCAAAGTCCTTGAAGAAAGCCAAGGCCAAGCTGAAAGAACTGACTTCCCGCAGCCAGGGCAGAAATGTCCGGGTCGTGATGCAAAAGATAAAAGTCTACATCCGGGGCTGGCTGGGCTACTTCGGGATAGCGAGCATGAAAACAACCATGCAGGAATGGGACGGCTGGCTGCGCCGCAGATTCCGGTGCTACATCTGGAAGCAATGGAAGAATCCACGGACGAGAGTAAAGAACTTAATGAAGTTGGGTATGCCCCAATGGCAGGCATACAGGAATGGAAACTCTCAGAAGGGGTATTGGGCAGTTGCCGGTAGCGGTATTCTCACACTCAATAACAAACAAGAGACTCGTAGCAGCAGGATATTTGGAAATCCTGAACTACTACGAGTCCCTGCACGTATGCGATTGAACCGCCGTGTACGGAACCGTACGCACGGTGGTGTGAGAGGTCGGCTAGGTAACTAGCCTCCTACTCGATTCAATAAATTCCCAAACCGGCAAAAGCACAAAGAAATAGGCTTGCTTTCCCCACAGAAGTATTTGGAAGAAAATCCGGTTCGATTCCCCCAATAAAAACCCAAAAATGTTGCTGCGCAACGCTTTTGCCTTACTGCGCAAACGCCGCCCTACCGTACCCTA
>OESA01000343.1_pt1 | contig 12983 bp, 11 predicted proteins | sample 1540101 | NCBI WGS metagenome assembly OESA01 (sample SAMEA3891891, study PRJEB23780) | metagenome | biome: terrestrial biome; feature: animal house; material: Caecal content | place: Italy | collected 2015-05-05 | reverse complement strand
GTTGCTATCAATGGTTTTGGCCGTATCGGCCGTCTGGCTTTCCGTCAGATGTTCGGCGCTGAGGGCTTCGAGGTTGTTGCCATCAACGACCTGACCTCCCCCAAGATGCTGGCTCACCTGCTGAAGTACGACTCCACCCAGGGCAATTACGCTGCTCAGGGCCATGTTGTTGAGGCTGGCGAGGACCACATCGTTGTGGACGGCAAGAAGATCACCATCTACGCTAAGGCCAACGCTGCTGAGCTGCCCTGGGGCGAGCTGGGCGTGGATGTCGTGCTGGAGTGCACCGGCTTCTACACCTCCAAGGCTAAGGCTCAGGCTCACATCGACGCCGGCGCCAAGAAGGTTGTTATCTCCGCTCCCGCTGGCAACGACCTGCCCACCATCGTTTACAACGTAAACCACAACACCCTGACCAAGGACGATCACATCATCTCCGCCGCTTCCTGCACCACCAACTGCCTGGCTCCCATGGCTAAGGCTCTGAATGACCTGGCTTCCATCGAGTCCGGCATTATGTGCACCATCCACGCTTACACCGGCGACCAGATGATCCTGGACGGCCCCCAGAGAAAGGGCGACCTGCGTCGTTCCCGCGCTGGCGCTGTGAACATCGTTCCCAACTCCACCGGCGCTGCCAAGGCTATCGGCCTGGTTATCCCCGAGCTGAACGGCAAGCTGATCGGCGCTGCTCAGCGTGTTCCCACCCCCACCGGCTCCACCACCATCCTGAACGCTGTGGTGTCCAAGGCTGTGACCGTTGACGAGATCAACGCTGCCATGAAGGCTGCTGCTACCGAGTCCTTCGGCTACAACGAGGACGAGATCGTTTCCTCCGATGTGATCGGCATGCGTTACGGCTCCCTGTTCGACGCCACCCAGACCATGGTGTGCGCTCTGCCCGACGGCAAGGCTCAGGTGCAGGTTGTTTCCTGGTACGACAACGAGAACTCCTACGTTTCTCAGATGGTCCGCACCATCAAGCACTTCTCCACCCTGCTGTAATTAAAGCACCAATAAAAACGCCGTCCTTCGGGACGGCGTTTTTCGTAAGAGAGCATTAAACCAGCAGCTCCAAATGCAATTCATACAAAAGACTGTTCATGCTGATGATATCCAGCCCTTTTTGCAGGCCAAACAAAATGGCATTGTCCCGCTCCACTTTCACATAAAGTGGGGGATACCCGGTGAGTTTCAGCAGCTGCTGGGCCTCCTCCGGGGAGAGGGAAAATCCAAAGCACAGCATAATCAGCTTGTCCCGGCTGGGAAGCTTGCTGCCGGAAAAAATCTGGTAGCCATAGTGGACTTCGATTCCGGCCCGGGCAATTACATCCGCTTTTTTTGCCTGCCGTTCCTGAAGCAGGGCGGAGAGTACCCGGTCTACCTTCATAAAGTTCTTTTCCAGGTGATCCTGGTTCTCTTTCAGATAGTCCCGATAGCTGCTGCTTTTTTCCATGGTTTCCAGCAAATCCTTTGTAGATTTGGTCATACATCTTACCTCCCAGGGGGTGAAAAATTTTGAATCCACAGCTGCGTTATGCCTACATTTATGAGAATCTCCAACCCTTGACAGCCTTGAGTGAAGGAACCTGGCTGTGTATCTATCCCCCCAGAAATACCCTGTATGTGAAAAAGGAGATTCCCCAGGCTTGTGCGTCTTATTACCACACCCTGGCGTCTATCCACAGCCGAAACCTGGCTCCGGTGCTTTTTGTGACGGAGGAGGGGGATACTGCCTTCGTGCTGTCGGAATATGTTTCGGGACAAAGCCTTGCCGGACTCCTCCAGGAGGGTAAGACCTTTTCCCAGGAGGAAGCCAGGGACATCTGCACCCAGGTGTGTTTCGGATTGTGGGAGCTTCATCGCCGGGGATTGGTACACCGGGACATCAATCCCAATAATATTATAATCTCCTCGGATAATGTTGTCAAAATAATCGATTTTGGCATTGTTCGCTCCTTCACACAGGAAAAAAACAGGGATACGGTGATTATGGGTACGCCGGGCTATGCGGCTCCGGAGCAGTTTGGTTTTTTGCAGAGCGATGCCCGGACGGATATTTACGCTGTTGGGGTGCTTCTGAACCAACTGCTTACGGGGCGGTTTCCCAATGAACGGCTGGCGCCGGGGAAGTTGGGGACGGTGGTCCGCAGGTGCGTGGAAATTGACGCCCAAAAGCGGTTTTCCTCCATTGACCAGCTGATGAACCAGCTGTCCGGAAGTGGTGTGCCCGGTCTGGAAACGGTGCTGGATACGCTGCCCGGCTTTCGCAGCCGGAGGGGCGGTCAGGCCTTTGGAGCGGTACTGCTGTACCTGTTGGCAGGAATGGCTGTGGTGCAGTCCTATATGAGCCTGAAAACGCCGCCCTGGGGCTATGCAGTCCACACGGTTTCGGTGCTTTTCAGCACCGTGATTCCATTTTTCTGCTTTCACAATTTTCTGAATGTGTGGGAGCGTTTCCCCTTTACCCGGTATGCCTCCCGGAAAAGTCAGAAGATTTTGTTCCGGGGGTTGGGTATTGTATCCTTGTTCATAGGCCTTGCCATCTTCGGTTCCATTGCATAATATCCGAAAATTCCAGCCTTTTGTTATGCCGCCAGCATAACAAAAGGCTGTTTATATTTCCTATAATGCAGGGGAGAGGCCCAAAATAAAAAAGAAAGGATTTGCTGAACATGAAAGAAACACCGGAAACGAAATTATGTAAACATTGCAAAACCCAGATTCCCTATGCAGCCAAGGTATGCCCCAACTGCCGGAAACGGGTGAAGGGCGGAAAAGGAAAGTGGATTGTGCTGGCTGTAATTGTGGCGGTGATTATTGCTGCTGTTGCCACCCAGGATAACCCCAGGAAGGTGGGGGAGGTAGACGATTCCCAGAGCACCACCCAGGGGCAGACTTCCCCGGAAAACGAGAGCACAACGCAGCCCACACAGACCACCTCACCGGAGAAAACCCAGTATGTAGTGGGGGACATTCTCCGGGATGGGGATTTGGAGATTGTCTATATCGCCAGCGGAGACTACATAGAAGAAAATCAGATTCTTCAGCCGGAGGAGGGAGAGAAGTACATTTTCCTTCAATTTGCTTTTGCCAACCGGGGAGAATCCGGGGACATTTCCATTTCCTCTTTCAGCTTTGATTGCTACGCCGACGGCTACGCAGCGGAAACCCATTATTGGAATGAGGAGGATTTTTCCGCTACCTTGTCCCCCGGACGGAGCACCACCGGCTATATCTGCTTTGCTGTGCCGGAGAACGCCCAGGAAATCGAGGTGGAGTACACCCCCAATTTCTTCCTCAGCTCGGAAAAAATCCACTTCCTGTTTGAGGGAGAGAAGGATTCGGGCTTCCAGTATGAGCCGGATACCACGCCGTCCCAGGATGCGCACCAGGTGGGGGATGTGGTGGAATCCGACAATATGAAGATTACTTACAAGGGCTGCGAGATTTATACCAGCGACAATATGTTTGTGAAGCCGAAGGATGGGTATCAGTACATTACCTGTACCTTTGAATTTGAGAATCTCAGCGACTCTGACCAGTATATTACGGTGTATGACTTTGACTGCTATGCCGACGGCCTGAGCTGCGGCGGGTGCTATATCCGGGATGATATGCTCAGTGCCACCTTGTCCTCCGGACGGAAAACCTCCGGCACCGTTACCTTCGAGGTTCCGGTGGACGCCACGGTCATCGAGGTGGAGTTCCTGTCCAATCTCTGGACCGGCAGCCGGGTCATTTTCAACGCCAAGCCTCAATAACAAAGAACCCCCGGGAATCTCTCGATTTCCGGGGGAACTTTTCCAAAAATTTTTCCAGGGAATGTTTAGATTGGGAAAATCCGGGGATACTGTACCTCGGAGGTGCTTGAAATGAGCAAAAGCAAATTCTTCGGCAGCATGAGCGGTAAGGGCTACTACATAGCCCTGATCCTGTGTGCAGCTGCCATCGGGATTTCCGGCTATTTGTATTACCGAAATGCCAACCAGGAGGAGAGCATGTCCAAGGACCCCTCCTCCTACCAGAACCCCCAGGAAGGGACGGTGCCGGCGGTAGCTACCCGCCCGGGAACGGAGGCCACGGAGCCTTCCACCACCAATCCCACCCAGCCCACGGAAAAACCAGAGCCTCTGAAAACCGGCGCCCCGGTGTCCGGGGAGACCATCACGGACTATGCCATGGACTGCCTGGTGTATAACGACACCACAAGAGATTGGCGGGTCCACAACGGCATTGACATTGCCGCTGAGGAGGGTACCCCCGTCCTGGCTGCGGCCGCTGGGTCTGTGTATACCGTCTACGAGGACGAGACCATGGGCATGACCGTGGTTATCCGCCATCAGGACGGCTATACCACCAAGTATGCAAGCCTGGACCAGGAGGTCAAGGTGCAGCCTGGAGATGAGGTGGAGCTGGGCCAGGAGATTGGCTGTGTAGGGAAGAGTGCCATGCTGGAAAGCAGCCTGGGCCACCATGTCCACTTCAGCGTCAGCCTGGACGGCGCCAGCATTGACCCCCAGGAATTTCTGGATTTGGGGAAGTAAACGCCCCAATCCCCCGGATTACCGGGAAAAGCATGGATCGTTTCTTCATTTTCTTTCCTCTTTTTCACTGGGCCGCTGCATATGCAGCGGCCGCTTTTTTATTTATTCCTGGGCAATTTGGGCAAGCCTCCCGGAATCCAAAATTTCCACCGTTCCCCGGGTCAGATGCACCAGGTTTTCGCTTTGGAAGTACCGCAGCATCCGGGTGACCACCTCCCGGGCAGAGCCCAAGTGGTTGGCGATATGCTCGTGGGTAATTTTCAGGCTGGGGGTGTCTTCCAGAGCCGCCTCTTCCAGCAAAAATCCTGCCAGCCGCTTGTCCAGGCTCTTCCACAGAATCTGTTCAATCAGCCACATGACCTCGGAAAACCGGCTGGCCATAATCTCGTTGGTGTAGTTGGCCAGGGGGGCGGACTGGGTCATCACCTGCTTGTAGACTTCAGAGGGAATCACCCACATGGCTGTGTCCTTTTCCGCCTCGATAATCACCTCAAACTGGATACTGCGCATAATGCAGGAGGCGGAAAACAGGCAGATATCCATGGGAAACAGCCGGTAAAGGGTGATTTCCCGCCCTTCCGGGGAGAGCATATAGGCCCGGAGCTGACCGGTCACCAGGAGGAAAAGCCCGGTGCAGTCGGCAGAGCCGTTGTGCAGCACCGTGCCCTTGGGCACGGAACGCTGGAAAGCGCTGCCGGAGAGCTGATCCTGCTGCTCCCGGGTCAGCTGATTCCACATGGGAAAATATGATTGAAAATCCATAATAAGCTCCTTACTCCTGGGGGTAATCCAGCGTGACGTACTGGGGTGTATGCCCCAGGGCGGGGATGAGTATCTCCAACACGTCCCGGGTGGTCAGCCGCAGGGAGGAGGTGTTGATACAGGGGTGGCAGCTGAAGTACTCCGCCTCCAGCAGGTCCCGGTCGATGAGCAGGTGTACCTTCTTTTCCCGGTCATTCATCAGCCCCAGAAGGGTCAGGGAGCCGGGGGTGATGTCCAGGAGGGCTTCCATGGCCTCACCGGAGGCAAAGGACAGCCGGGAGGAGCCAATCTGCTTGGACAGCTGGGAGGTTTTGAAGGGCTTGTCCCCGGGAATCAGAAGAAGATAAAATTCCGTCTGCTGCCGGTTGCAAAGGAGCAGATTCTTGCACAGGGGCGCACCGAAGGCCTCGTCCACCTCCCGGCAGGCCTCCATGGTCATGGCCTGGGGGTGGTCAGCCCGGAGGTATTGGATGGAAAGACCGTCCAGAAAATCATAGACCCGCATTTCCTTTTCCAGCCGCCCGGCGGGGTCACTGGGCCGTCCCCATTCCAATACCATAGAAATTCCTCCTCATTGGTTTTCGTAATTCGGAGCTATTATACCACAGACCTTTCCCGGCTGCAATAAAAAAGCCCTCCGCTTCAGGAGGGAGAAGGCATAGAAATAACCCTTGACGATGCAACCACTCACTTTGCTCGTCAAGGGTTATTCCCTGAATGCTTGGGTTCAATCATTGGTTAACCTGCCTTTCTACGGTTTATGGTGCCTTTTTCCCTCCTGAGATCTGTTTCCTTCCTATTCCTTACCCACTTCGAACCGAATGAAAATAAAAGGATTTTCTGACCTCACGCTATGAATTGGTTTTGCGTTTGTAAAAGGTTTTCTTCTGGGTTTTCTGGATTTACAATGGATTGTTTACAGATTTTTGGGATTTTTAAGATTCTTCACAACGACCAAAACTTCTTGCTGATACGATTTTTGAAGATCTCTTTTTGGGAACTGCACCACCGGGAAATTCTCATTCCCGTTAAGGATTTACCTCTTTATTGGTATCACCCTTTCTGACTATAAGATAGCACAGGGGGTGGGATTTTGCAATAGGGAATGTTGTATAAACCTGACAATTCCTCCTTGTATAAAAGGCAGAATCTATATAATTTGGATAATTTCTCCTTGTATCTTCGGGATAAGTATGATATGATAGTCATGTTGGGGCTGCCGTGGCAGCCCCTTTTTTATTGGGGATTTTCCCGGAGCCAGGCGGTGACGCTCCGGCAAAAGGCTTCCACCGCCGGAATTTCTCCTTCGTGGGGCAGAGCCAGAGCAATGGTGCGGCTGACGCCGGGGGTCAGGGGCCGCACCGCCAGATCCTCCCGGTGGCCTTTCAGCAGCAGCTGGGGCACAATGGCAATGCCCAGTCCCTGCTCCACCATGGCAAGAATGGCATAGTCGTCCTTGGTGGTGAACTTGATGTGAGGGGAGATGCCCGCCTCGTCCAAAGCCCGGTGGGTGTCATGGGCGGAGTCCTGCAGCAGGCTGATAAAATCCTCTCCCCGCAGCTCCTCCGGAGGGATGGCCTCCAGAGCGCACAGCCGATGGCCCCGGGGAAGGATTACCACCAGAGGGTCTTGTGCCAGGGGAATGGTGCGCACCGGCCCGGGGGCGGGGAGGGTCACAAAGCCCACATCAATCTCCCCCTTCTCCAGCCACCGCTCCATGTCTGCATAGTCGCCGTTGAACAGCTTCAGCTCCACCCGGGGATGGCGTGCCTGGAAATCCCGGATAATCCCCGGCAGCCAATGGACTGCCACGCTGGTGAATGCTCCCAGCCGGATGGTGCCGGAATCCGCCTGACGGATGTCCCGGGCCAGGGTCTGCAAGGCGGAATCCTCCTGCAAAATGGCCTGCATTCTGGGAAGCAGCAGCTTTCCCGCCTGGGTCAGCTGGATGCCGCTGCGGCTGCGGCTTAACAGAGGAAAGCCAAACTCTTCTTCCAAATCTGCCAGAATGTGGCTGATGCGGGATTGGGTGGAGCCCAGGGACTGGGCGGCCCGGGTGAGGCTTCCCAGCCGGACGGTCTCCACAAAAGCCTGATATTTCCGTAGGCTCATAGGGCCTTTCTCCTTTCATGCGAAAAACTAATGCTGTTTTGTAAATAATAGCATAAAAGACTGGATCTTGGCAAGGCCTTTTTCTCCCGGGAAATGGGAAAAGAACCCTTGCACAGAGCCCTTTTCCGGTGTATAATCATACCAACCTAAAACCGCATGGAAACATGAAAAAATCGCATGAAAGGTAGGGAGAGGTTATGGCGTATACGGAAATGGTGGTTTTTCTTCTGTACTTTGTGTTTATGCTGGGCATTGGAGTGTTCTTTTTCCTCCGTTCCAAGGGCGGGGGAGAAAAGGCCTACTTCCTGGGCAACCGGCAGATGGGAGCCTGGGTAGGAGCCCTGTCCGCCGGAGCATCGGATATGAGTGCCTGGGTGCTGATGGGTCTGCCTGCTTCCGTCTTTGTTGCCGGACTGGGTAAGGTCTGGATCGGGGTGGGGCTGGCGCTGGGCTATGCCGCCAGCTGGCTGCTGGAAGCCCCCCGGCTGCGCCGGTTCTCCATTGCCGCCGGGGATTCCATCACCATCCCCCAGTACCTGACCAACCGGTTCCTGTCCCGGAGTAAGGCCTTGCAGCTGCTGTGTGCGGTCATCTTCCTGGTGGCCTACACGGTCTACACCGCCTCCTCCATCAAGGCCTGCGGTACCCTTTTCCATACGGTGATGGGGGTGGATGCCCAGGCAGCCATGTACTTTGCGGCGGTGGTGATTGTGGGCTACACCTTCATGGGGGGCTTCTCGGCAGTTTGCTGGACGGACTTTTTCCAGGGACTTTTAATGCTGGGCGCTTTGCTCATTGCCCCGATTTTTGTGCTTACGGTGTTTTCCGGGGAGTTGAATCCGGCGGCACTGCCCCAGGGGTATTTTTCCATGAATACCTCCTGGCAGGAGATCGTCTCCGGCCTGGGCTGGGGCTTGGGGTACTTTGGAATGCCCCATATCATCATTCGGTTTATGTCTCTCCGGTCTGACCGGGAGCTGAAAAAATCCAGCGTCATCGGCATCAGCTGGACGGTGATTATTCTTCTCATGTCGGTGCTTACCGGTGTGGTGGGGCGGATGTTCCTGGGAGAGCTGGAGGACAGCTCCACGGTGTTCATCCTCATGGTGCGGAAAATCTTTCCGGCAGTGATTTCCGGGATTTTGCTTTCTGCCATCTTGGCCGCTGCCATGTCCACGGCAGACAGCCAGCTTCTGGCCTCCGCCTCCGCCTTTGCCAGCGATGTGTATAAGCCGGTGTTCCGCCAAAAGGCCTCCGACCGGGAGATGCTCTGGGCGGGACGGATTGTAGTAGTCGTCATTGCCCTGGTGGCGGTGGCCATCGCCGCCAACCCCGCCTCCGGCACGGTGATGGCCCTGGTGGAAAACGCCTGGGGCGTGTTCGGCGCCGCCTTCGGGCCGGTGATTATGCTGAGCCTTTACTGGAAACGGCTGAATTTTGCCGGTGCACTGGCAGGCATCACCGCCGGGGCTCTGGGAGATATCGGCTGGCTGGTGTTCTTCAAGAGCACAGGGGTTTACGAGATTATCCCCGGCGTCCTTCTGGGCCTGCTGGCAGCGATTCTCGTGAGCCTTGCCACCAAAGCTCCCTCCCAGGAGGTGCTGAAATTGTACCGCCAGGGGAAAAAAGCCCAATAAGCCAACAGGGATTGCCCCTCGGCAATCCCTGTTGGCTTGTTGGGGGAATGCAATTCTATGAATAAATCTTGAATAAAGACTTGATTTCCTCTTTGTAATATGCTACAATTTCTGTGAGATAAGATTTTTCTTATTCAACATTTAACACAATGGAATTAAGGCGGAATCGTCATGAAAAAAACAGTTGTTCGCCTGGTATCTCTCTTGCTGGTAATTGTCTTGTCGGTCTGCGCCTTGCCATTGATGGCATTTGCCACTGAGGCAGATACCCATGACCATGGTGCCTGCTGCGGAGAAAATGAAGCTGTTGCCTTGGGTATTTGTAAACATGTTTTTCAGATTACAATTTCAAGTAGGTCAGAACCCTATAACGTGACACACCACAAAAGCTATGAAACGGAAATAAAGACCTGTTCTTTGTGTGGGTACACGATTCGAAACGATGTTGGTTCCTATGTTCTAAAACCGCATACAGTTCAAAAATGGGTGTTGGTATCTCAGACAGAAACACAGAGAGTTTATGAGGGACGGTGTATTTACTGCGGACAAATTTTAAGAATGACATACTAAATTGGAATTTTCTAATTCTTTGTTTTGCATATGGTAAGTAGTTCTGTAGGCACCCGATTTTCGGGTGCCTATGGCGTATTTTGGGACATTTGTATGAGAAGGGGGAAACAGAATGTACAAACAACTGTTTCGTCAAAAGCTGAAAACCATCCTGGGTATTTTCCTGACAGCACTGGCGGTGACCGGGTTGTGTGTGGGGGTGGGCCAGGCCTTGGCTGCAGCCTATACGGCAGAGGCTATGCAGTATCAGTTTACCACCGTTGCCTTGCCTACGGCGCAGTTTCAGTTTTCCCAGGAAACGGACGAGGAACCCTCTGTTCAGGTGGAGAGCGAGCTGCCTCCGGAAATTGTGCGTTGGATAGAAAGTACGGCCCAGAGCCGTCCGGACTTGGTGAAGACGATTGCCTCCCCGGGTCTGGCATCGGCCCATATTCCGACGCTGAATCCGGATACCTACCTCCGGCATACCTACTACCCTTATACCATACCCAACATCTACCAGGAGCTGCTGCCTGTCCCATTGGGAGCGCCTTACAGCTGTGCTATGCTGGAGATTCAGCTGGACAGGATTCTGGGGGAACCGGAGCTCTCTCTCAGCGATGTTTCCCTGGAATATTGGCTTTCGGATGTGCTCAGCTACCATGGAGTGGTTCTGGAGGGAACTGTGAAGCAAGTTCTGGGGCTTTCGGAGGATTTTCCCGACCCGGTGGGCTTCCGGGTCAGGCTGACACTTTTGCTTCCGGATGAGGAGGCTCTGGAAACCATGAGCCTGAACCCGGGGGAGCGTTATCTGGTTTACGGCATGGACTACCGGGATTTGGACTGGATTCTCCGGCAGGAGTTAAAAGATACCAATGGTATTGAAATTCCTGCTTTTGATGAAACGGCAATCCGCCCCCTTTCGGAGCAAGAGATTGCAAAGTGGAAAGAAATGAATCCTTGGAACTATGTAGTTGCTCGCTATTATGGCGGTAGTCAGGTGTTTGAACTGAATAATAACCAGATTGGCAGCGTGAGAACTGTTTCCCTGACCCTGAAGGATGCCAGTTGGCTCCAGGGACTGCCAGAAGAATATGCCCAGCCTACCATCGTCCATCTGGAGGAAACGGCAGAGGAATTTCTCCGTTCCCCCGAGGGTGCATTATGGGCAAAGACCCTGGAGGGAATCTCTGTAAACAACCATGCATTCCCGGTGCTGGGGGTAGACCGCCTGGCCTACATGGCCGACTTTGCCCGGGGACGGGCCCGGGTGGTGGAGGGCCGGGACTTTACCCGGCAGGAGTTGGATAGAGGGGAGAAGGTGTGTATTCTCAGCCAGACCCTGGCAGCAGCCAACGGCATTTCCGTAGGGGATACCATCGACCTGCAATATTATCAGTATGACTGGGATTCTCCCTATCAGTATTTCCTGGAATCCGGCTTCGGCACCACCCGCCCCGCCGCCTATTTTTACACCGGCAGCACCCCCTTGGAGGCGGAGAGTCAGACCTATACCGTTGTTGGCCTGTACCGGAATGGGGATCCCTGGGGGGACCCGGAACTCAATCTCTATGAGTTCACCCCCAATACGATTTTCACCCCCAAAAAGGCTGTCACCGGCACCATGGACTATGGAAACCAGGGCCTGTTCCGCACCCTGGTGCTGGAAAACGGCAAAATCCCTCAATTCCGGGAGCTGGTGACTGAGGCGGGCTATGAGGATCTGTTCATCTACCACGACCAGGGATATGAGGCGGTGGAGCCCCATCTGGCCCATTACCAGTCGGCGGCAGGCCGGGCCCTTTGGGTGGGCGTGAGCCTCTGGGCAGCCATTATGCTTTTGACGGTGCTGCTGTTTACCCTCCAGCAGAAAAAGAATCTGGAAATTATGAGAAGACTGGGCACCCCTCCCGGAGCCTGCATCCGGTATGTGATGCTCAGCCAGGGAGCCATCCTACTGCCCGGCACCCTGCTGGGCCTGGGAGCGGGAATTGTCCTGTGGTCGAAGGTAGCGGAAAAGCTCCTGGCCTCCGGCAGCGGCACCCTGACCCTGGAGATGAACCCGGCCTCTCTGGCAATTCCTGCCCTCATACAGCTGGCGGCAGTCCTGCTGGGCGTTCTCTGCCTGGCTCTCCGCCTGACCCATCCCCGGAGAAACAGGAGGTAAGAATATGATTACATACACATGGAAGCACATCCGCAGAACCCCCCTGTATGGGCTGTGCCTTGTGCTGCTGACAGGGATTGTGGCGGCGGTGCTGTGCGGCCTGCAGGCCTGGAACCGGCAGGAGCAGATTCGGTACCGGGAGATTTACAAAACCATTCCCGTCACCCTGCGGGTAACGGACTTGTCCGGCAGCCGCTGGGACAAGCTGAAAGCCCCTCCCTATGCGGCGGATGTATTCACCGGCGACTGGACGGTGAAGCCGGATTTCTCCCAGGATGTGAAGGATCTGCTGATCAAATCCAGTCGTATAGTGGATACCATAGACGGCAGAAGCTGTGTCAACACCCTGACGGGCATCACCGATTTGCGGGCTGCTCCCAATCTGCTGCCGGAAAATGCCGGGGAAGTCACCTGGCTGCCGGGATATGACCAGGAGATTCTGAAAGGGGAGGAGCTGGTGTGCCTGGTTCCCCAGGACATGGTCCATGAGGGAACCCTCAAACTGGGGTTTGTCTATGTCACCAAAAAAGAGGGAGAACGGGTTGCGTGGGAGACGGAAAAGACCCTGAAGGTGGTAGGAACCTACAAAGGGTCGGGGAGCGAAATTCTGTATTGCCCCTATTCCGTTGTGGAAAGCGTCTACCGGGAACTGAAGCAGGAGCGGGTGATTGACTCTGTTTCTGCCACCCTGGCGGACAATGACAACCTGGAGACCTTCCGGGAGCGGCGGGAGGAGTGGTTTGCCGCCCCCAATGTGCTGGGAGAAAAAACCTACTGGGGAAGTCTTTATGACTATTACCCCCTGGCCCTGGACATTGATGACAGCTTGCTGAAGCAGGCAGGGGAGGTGCTGGAGAACAGCCTTCGCATTAACCAGCTTTGTACCGCGGCCCTGCTGCTGCTTTCTGTGGGGGCAGGCTTTTTCCTGGGCTTCCTGATGGTCCGCAGCCGGAAACGGGAAATCGCCCTTTTAAGAACCATGGGCACGGCAGATTGGCAGATTTTCCTGAGCTTCTGCGGCGAGCAGCTGCTGTATCTGCTGGCAGGAATCCTGGCAGGCGGTGCCTTCTGGGGTTGGAATCCTGTGCAGAAGCTGATTCTTTTTGCCGGAATCTACATTCTGGGCCTGACCCTGGCGCTGCTTGTTTTTCTGAGAAAGAATTTGATGGCCACCATAAAGGAGGATGAATGATATGGGCATTTCCTTGA
>OESA01000328.1_pt1 | contig 13358 bp, 10 predicted proteins | sample 1540101 | NCBI WGS metagenome assembly OESA01 (sample SAMEA3891891, study PRJEB23780) | metagenome | biome: terrestrial biome; feature: animal house; material: Caecal content | place: Italy | collected 2015-05-05 | reverse complement strand
GCGTCGTCACGGCTGAAGCCGAAGGTCATCTGGGTCAGGTCGTTGGTGCCGAAGCAGAAGAACTCCGCTTCCTTGGCAATCTCGTCGGCGGTGAGGCAGGCACGGGGGATCTCAATCATGGTGCCCACGTGGTAGGAGAGGTCAATGCCGGAGGCGGCGATTTCGGCGTCGGCAGTCTTGACCACCACGCTCTTCACATAAGCCAGCTCCTTGATGTCGCCCACCAGGGGAATCATGATTTCGGGAACCACCTTCCACTCGGGATGAGCCTTTTCCACATTCAGGGCAGCCCGGATGACGGCCTTGGTCTGCATGGCGGCGATTTCCGGATAGGTAACCGCCAGACGGCAGCCACGGTGACCCATCATGGGGTTGGCCTCGTGGAGGGAGGCAATCACGTCCTTGATCTGCTGCACGGTCTTGCCCTGAGCGGCAGCCAGTGCCTCGATTTCGGAATCGGTGGTAGGTACAAACTCGTGGAGGGGGGGATCCAGGAACCGGATGGTCACAGGACGGCCTTCCATAGCGGTATACAGAGCCTCGAAGTCGGACTGCTGCATGGGCAGGATCTTGGCCAGGGCAGCCTCCCGCTCCTCAACGGTGTCGGAGCAAATCATCTCCCGGAAGGCGCCGATTCTGCCCTCCTCGAAGAACATATGCTCGGTACGGCACAGGCCGATGCCCTCAGCACCCAGCTCCCGGGCCTTCTTGGCATCTCTGGGGGTGTCGGCGTTGGTGCGCACCTCCAGGCGGCGGTACTTGTCCGCCCAGGCCATAATCCGACCGAACTCGCCAGCAATCTCTGCATCCTTCGTGGGGATGATGCCGTCGTAAATGCAGCCGGTGGAGCCGTCGATGGACAGCTCGTCACCCTCGTGGTAGGTCTTGCCAGCCAGGGTGAAGGTCTTGTTCTCCTCGTCCATGGCGATGGCGGAGCAGCCGGACACGCAGCAGGTGCCCATGCCCCGGGCAACCACGGCGGCGTGGGAGGTCATGCCGCCCCGGACAGTCAGGATGCCCTGAGCAGCCTTCATGCCCTCGATATCCTCGGGAGAGGTTTCCAGACGAACCAGAACCACCTTCTCGCCCCGGGCAGCCCAGGCCTTGGCGTCCTCAGCGGAGAACACAATCTTACCGGCAGCGGCGCCGGGGGAAGCGGCCAGAGCCTTGGCAACCGGCTGAGCGGCCTTCAAAGCGGCGGCGTCGAACTGGGGATGGAGCAGAGTGTCCAGAGTCCGGGGCTCAATCATGGCCACGGCCTTCTTCTCGTCAATCATGCCCTCGTCCACCAGGTCGCAGGCAATCTTCAAAGCGGCGGCGGCGGTACGCTTGCCGTTACGGGTCTGGAGCATGTAGAGCTTGCCGTTTTCCACGGTGAACTCCATGTCCTGCATATCCCGGTAGTGGTCCTCCAGGATGGCGCAGACCTTCTCAAACTGGGCAAAGGCCTCGGGGAACTTCTCAGCCATCTGGCTGATGGGCATGGGGGTCCGGACACCGGCCACCACGTCCTCGCCCTGGGCGTTGGTCAGGAATTCACCGAAGAGCTTCTTCTCGCCGGTGGCAGGGTTCCGGGTGAAAGCCACGCCGGTGCCGCAGTCGTCGCCCATGTTGCCGAAGGCCATGGACTGAACGTTGACGGCGGTGCCCCAGGAGTAGGGGATGTCGTTATCCCGGCGGTACACATTGGCCCGGGGGTTGTCCCAGGAGCGGAACACGGCCTTGATGGCGCCCATGAGCTGTTCCTTGGGATCGGAGGGGAAGTCCGTGCCCAGCTTGGACTTGTACTCGGCCTTGAACTGACCGGCCAGGGTCTTCAGGTCCTCGGCGGTGAGCTCCACGTCCAGGGTCACGCCCTTTTCTTCCTTCATCTTGTCGATGAGGGCCTCAAAATACTTCTTGCCCACTTCCATAACCACGTCAGAATACATCTGGATGAAGCGGCGATAGCAGTCCCAGGCCCAGCGGGGGTTGCCGGACTTGGCAGCCAGCACATCCACCACATCTTCGTTGAGACCCAGGTTCAGAATGGTATCCATCATGCCAGGCATGGAAGCCCGGGCGCCGGAGCGGACGGAAACCAGCAGGGGATTTTCCTTATCCCCGAACCTCTTGCCGGTAATGGCCTCCAGCTTCTCCACGTATTCCATGATTTCGGCCTGGATTTCCGGATTGATGGACCGGCCGTCCTCATAATACTGGGTGCAGGCCTCCGTAGAGATGGTAAAGCCCTGGGGGACAGGCAGACCGATGTTGGTCATTTCCGCAAGATTTGCGCCCTTTCCGCCCAGGAGCTCCCGCATACTGCCGTTGCCTTCCGTGAACAGGTAAACATACTTATGCGACATTCAAATACCCCTTTCAATTTTGCATAGCAGGCAATCCTCCGCCTGCGAATTTCCAAAATCCATGATATTTTGGGTTACTCTGACAGTATACCATACCCTTTGGGAATTGTAAACGGCAAATCGGCTTTTTGGGGAAATTTTTACACAATTTATCGTCTGATTTGTGAAATTCCCACAGTATGAAAAAACGGCAGCCGGAAAAGGGCCGGCTGCCGTTTTATCAGGCTTGTTTTCTTGTCTCAACCTGGTTGACAAAGAGGTTTTCCGGGTCGTGGGGACGGAAACGGAGGACAATCAGAGCGGCGGCTCCCGCCACAAAGGTCAGGCCTGCCAGCACCTGGCTCACCCGGAAGGGGCCCCACCACAGGCTGTCGGTGCGCATCCCCTCAATAATCATCCGGCCGAAGCCGTACCAGGCCAGGTACCCCAGGGCAATCTGGCCGTCGTATTTCCGCTTTTTGGAGAGGAAGTGCAGCAGCACAAAGCCGGCGGCATTCCATACAGACTCATACAGGAAGGTGGGGTGGTAATAGGTATACTCCCCGGTGGCGGGGTTCAGAATCCCCATCCGCAGGAAGGAGTCGGTGACGCCGCCGTGGGCCTCCCGGTTGAAGAAGTTGCCCCACCGGCCGATGGCCTGTCCGATGAGAAAGCCCAAAGACACCAGATCCAGCACCGGGGTGATTTTCAGGTGCCGCACCCGGCAGTACACCACAATGCCGACGGCGGCACCGATGACACCGCCGTAAATGGCCAGGCCGCCCTCCCAGATGTAGAGGATGGACAAAGGATTGGCGGCATACCGCTGCCACTCAAACACGCAGTAGTAAAGCCGGGCGCAGACGATGGCAAAGGGAGTCACCCACAGCACCCCGTCCAGAATGTGATCCTCTGTCAGGCCGAACCGGGGTGCCCGGCGCATGCCGTAGACAGCCGCCAGCACCAGTCCGGTGGCGATAATCAGGCCGTACAGGTGGATGGAAAGGCCAAAAATCTCAAAGGTGCTGGGGGGATTGATTTCCAGCCCCAAGCCGGGAAAATAAATGCTCATACCCTACCTCCTATAGGTTCAATCAGGGAAAGGCAGCACCTTTCCTCCGTCACCGCTTCTGCCAGGAAGGGATACAGCTCCTCCTCCTGAATGGTTTCGTACAGCTCCGGGAACCGGAAATAATCGTACCCGGAAAAATAGTAGGCGCACAGCCGGAAGCAGGTGGAGTCGAAGCTGTCCAGGCTGCGAATCCGCCGCCCCAGGGCGCTGCGCTTCATCCGGAGAAACGCCCCCGGCTCCAGTCCTTCCCGGCACAGCCGCCGGGCCTCCCGGAAAATGGCTTCCTGTACCGCCTCCGGGTCTTTGGAGTCTCCCGAGGCGGTGAGCATGGCCATGCCGGACACGGTTTCAAAGCCGCCGCCGAAGGAGGTGTCAATGAGCCCCTTCTGGTAAAGCTCCAGGTAGAGGGGGGAGGACTCACCAAACAGCGCCTCCGCCGCCAGATCCGCCACAATCTCCCGGCGGATGCCGGCCTCGCCCTTCCCGGGCCAGGGGCATTTGAAGCCCAGCTGGAACATGGGGATGGCTACATCCATTTGGGTAGTTACCTGATGAACGGAAGCCCCTTCCGGCTCCGGCCACACCTCCTGAGGGGTAACCGCCTCCCGGGAGAAGGGAACGGCTCCGGCAATCTCCGCCACCTCCTGAGGGTCTACGTCCCCGATGACGCAAAGCAGGAGATTCCCGGGGCTGTAAAAGGCCCGGTGGCATTGCGTAAGAACCTCCGGGGTAATCCCCCCGATGGAGCCCTCCGTTCCCAGAATGGGGTACTTTATGGGGTGATTTTCATACATGGCTGCCATGAGATTTTCAAAAATCCGGGTGTCCGGGCTGTCCAGATTCATGGCGATTTCCTGGCCGATAATCCCCTGCTCCTTGTCCACGCTTTCCTGGGTGAAGCAGGGAGCGGATACCATTTCCAGCAGCAGCCGAAGGTTCTGGGGGAAATAGGCGGTACAGGAGAAGTAATAGGCGGTCATGTCATAGGTGGTAAAAGCATTGACAGATGCCCCCAGAGCGGCAAACTCCTGGGAGATGTCCCGTCCGGGCAAATCAAAGAGCTTGTGCTCCAAAAAGTGGGCCACCCCCGCCGGGGTATGGATAACTTCTCCCTCCCGGGTAAAGTCCTGGTGGACGGAGCCGTAGCCGGTGACCAGGTAGCACAGCTTTTTCCGGAAGCCCGGCCGGGGCAGCACCACCACCGGCAGTCCGTTGGGAAGGGTATCCCGGTACAGGGTTTCCCCCAGCCGGGGATAATGGGTTTTCTTCATTGGCCTTCCCCCTTCAAGAAATATACGGTGTGAAGCTGCAAAGTCCCGGCAGCCCGGGCAATGTCCTCCCGGGTGACAGCCAGGAGCTTTTCCATATAGGTCTCCGGCTCCATGTTCAGCCCCCCGATGAGGGAGGAGGTATAGTAATTCTCCAGGCTTCCCGGGGAGTCGGGCACCTGCCGCAGCTGGCTGATGAGGGTCTGCCGGGCGGCGCTCAGCTCCTGCTCCGTAATGTCCCCCCGGCGGCAGGCCTCCAGCTGCCGCTCCACCTCCCGGCGGACGGTTTCCTCCCGGCTGGCATCAATGCCCGCCTTCACAGAGAGGATTCCCTTGCCTCCGTTGTAGGAGGAGCCAATGTCGTAGCACAGTGACATCTGCTCCCGGATGACCGTGAACAGCTTGTTGCTCATGCTGCCGCCCAGAATGGTGCTGCACAGCTGCATGGCGGCAAACCGGTCATCCCGGAAGGTGATGGGGGTGGTGTAGCCCATGCACAGCCGGCTCTGGGTCACATCCATAGGCTCCACCTGGTTCTGAGGCTCGCAGGCGTGGAAAGGTGTCTGGGAAGGCAGGGGCTGTACCTGCCGGGAAAGGCTGCAAATCAGGGGGCGAAGAAGCTCCGCCACCGTCTCCGGTGCCTGGGAGCCCACATAGAAAAGCTCCATGGGGCACTCCCGAAGGACTTTCCGGTAGTGGGCGTAAAGGCCCTCCGGGGTGATGGCCTCCACATCAGACCGCTCTCCCAGCCGGGGAATCCCCAGGGAGTCCTCCCGGCACATAAGCCGGGCAAACTGATGGGAGGCGTAGAGCTGCTTGTCGTTGCGGATGGTATCGATGGCGGAGATCAGGTTGGTCTTTTCCCCTTCCACAAAGTCCCGGGAAAAGCCCTGCCCTTCCATCACCGGCTCCAAAAGCAGCTCCCGGAGAAAGTCCGCCATGGGGGCAAGAATCCGATCCCCCTCCAAAGCGTAGGCGTCCTCAATGAAGCTGCAAATCAGCCCCGTGGTCTGGTAGTCCCCCAGCCGCCGGACAACGGCACCTACAGAGGCACCGTACAAATCGTCCAGCCGGAGGGTAATGGCCCGCAAATCCGGGGATTTTTCCGTCCCCCGGAGGAGCACCGCCGGGAAAAGGGCATTCAGCGCCGCCTCCTCCCGGGTCATGGGGCGCAGCAGCTGCAGGCTGAGGCACCCCTGCTTGAATCGGGACTGGCGGATACACCGCAGGGTAATCCCCTGTCCCAAAGAGATGGTAGTTAACATAATGATTCTCCTCAAAGCCCCCCTTTAGCAAGGGGGGTGGTTTTGCCTCTGGCAAAACCGGGGGGATAAAAGGCTGGCAGGTTTCCACATAGGTCTGTACTTTCAGATAGTGCCTGCTGTGCAATCCCTCAGTCACGGCGAAGGCCACCGGGGGCTCCCCGGCCGTGCCAGCTCCCTTTGACAAGGGAGCCGCGGGCGGTGCCCGCAGACAATTTCCCACGGAAATCTTCAGCAAATCGTTACTTCCTTGACCCGCCCGGTATCGGCGGCTCAGGAAAAGTTAAAGGAGTTCCTTTGATGGTTCATGAAGGGAAGGCAGCTGGGATTCAAAGTTTACCCCGTAGGGGGTGGGTTCCCGGGTGGCGGCGATGCATTTTTCCACAAAGCCTGCCGCCTTTTCTGCGGCGGCCATGAGGGTTGCCCCCTGAACCAAAGCCCCGGTGAATACGGCGGCGAACAAATCCCCTGTGCCGTGGAACTGCCGGGGGATGCAGCTTACCTCATAAGTCTTCATCCCCTGACCCGGCTCTGCCGCCACGAAACCGATGGTGCCGTTTTTCCCCGTCACCCCGGTAATCACCACGCCTTTTGCCCCGAAATCCAGCATTTTCTCCCCCAGGGCGTTAAGATACGCCCTCTTGGGGTTGGCTTCATAGGGCATTCCGGTAAGGATTGCCGCCTCCGTCACATTGGGAAGGAGATAGTCCCCCAGGCGGCACAGCCGCTTCATGGCCTCCGGATGCTCCGGGGTCAGGCCGCTGTAGAGCCGGCCTCCGTCCCCCATGGCGGGGTCGATGATGACGGTTTTTCCAAAGTCCCGGATGACCCCTTCCACCGCCTCTGCCTGGGCAACATCTGCCAGGTATCCCACCTGCACAGCGTCAAAGGTGACACCCTGGCTTTTCCAGTGGGCGGCGATGGGGGCAATATCCTGGGTCAAAGGATGGCGGTGGGGATTGGGGAAGCCTGTGTGGGTGGACAGCACCCCGGTGGGCAGCACGCTGCACCGGCAGCCCATGGCAGAGAGCACCGGCAGGGCCACCGTCAGGGAGCAGCACCCCACGCAGGACAAATCCTGAACGGTCAGAACCTTTTTCATTACTCCTGGTTCCGCTTCTTCATCAGCTGGCGCATCCGCAGGCTGTGGTCCAGCTCACGCTTCCGAATCCGCAGGCTCTTGGGGGTGCACTCCAGCAGCTCATCGTCTGCCAGGAACTCCAGGCACTGCTCCAGAGAGAACACCCGGGGGGTGGTGAGGCGCAGCGCCTCGTCAGAGCCGGAGGCACGCATATTGGTCAGCTGCTTCTTCTTGCAGACGTTGACGGTCATATCCTCGTTCCGGCTGCAAATGCCCACCACCATGCCGGCGTACACCGGGGTGCCGGGGCCGATGAACAGGCTGCCCCGCTCCTGGGCGTTGAACAGGCCGTAGGAGCTGGCCTCGCCGGTTTCAAAGGAGATGAGGGAGCCGGTGAGCCGCCGCTCGATTTCTCCCTTCATGGGGGCGTAGGTCTCCAGGACGGAGGACATGATGCCCTCGCCCCGGGTATCGGTCAAAAATTCGTTCCGGTAGCCAAACAGGCCCCGGGAGGGCACCAGGAACTCCAGGCGGTACCGGCTGCCCATGGGGGTCATGGACAAAAGGTCTCCTTTTCTTCTGCCCATTTTCTCAATGACGGAGCCCATGCACTCCTCCGGCACGTCCGCCACCATCCGCTCGATGGGCTCGCAGAGCTTGCCGTCAATCTCCTGGGTCAGTACCCGGGGAGTGGACACGGAGAACTCAAAACCCTCCCGGCGCATGGTTTCCATGAGGATACTCAGGTGCATCTCACCCCGGCCTGCCACGTTGAAGGCGTCGGTGCCCTGCTCCGTCACGTGGAGGGACACATCCTTCAAAAGCTCCTTCTCCAGCCGGTCCCGCAGGTTCCGGGAGGTGACGAACTTGCCCTCCTTGCCGGCGAAGGGAGAGTCGTTGACGGCGAAGGTCATTTCGATGGTGGGGGGGCTGATTTTCACAAAGGGCAGAGGCTCCAGGGCATCGGGCGCACAGAGGGTACGGCCGATGGTAATGTCCGCCATACCGGAAAGGGCCACGATTTCACCGGCGGAAGCCTCCTGCACCGGCACCTTGGACAGGCCGTCGTAGGTGTAGAGGGCTACCACCTTGCCCTTCTGGTGAATGTCCGGGTCGTGATAATCGCAGATGGTCACTTCCTGGTTGACCTTGATGGTGCCCCGCTCAATCCGGCCCACGGCGATTCTTCCTACATACTCGTTGTAGTCGATGGAGGACACCAGCAGCTGCAGAGGGGCAGCCGGGTCGCCGGTGGGGGCGGGGATGTCGGCCACCACCCGCTCCAGCACCTGGTCGATGTTCAGGCCGGTCTTGGCCGAGATGCGGGGGGCGTCCATGCAGGGCAGGCCGATGACGTCCTCCACCTCCTGGGCCACCTCGTCGGGGTGGGCGCTGGGCAGGTCGATCTTGTTCAGCACCGGCACCAGCTCCAGGTCGTGCTCCAGGGCCATGTAGGTGTTGGCCAGGGTCTGGGCCTCCACCCCCTGGGTGGCGTCTACCACCAGGATGGCGCCCTCGCAGGCGGCCAGGCTGCGGCTGACCTCGTAGGCGAAGTCCACATGGCCCGGGGTGTCGATCAGGTTCAGCTCATAGGTCTGGCCGTCCCGGGCGGTGTAGTGCATGGTGACGGCCCGGGCCTTGATGGTGATGCCGCGTTCCCGCTCGATGTCCATATTGTCCAGGATCTGGTCGGACATGGTCCGCTCGTCCACGCTCTGGGTCAGCTCCAGGATGCGGTCGGACAGGGTGGATTTGCCGTGGTCGATGTGCGCGATGATGCAGAAATTGCGGATGTTCTTGTTTGCCATGGTTCCTCCGTGTTAGACATTGAGGTGATCGTCGATATACAGCGGTCGGCCCTCCTGGACATAGACCCGGGGCACCCGGCGGGCCACGCCGCACAGCACCTCGTAGGAGATGGTGCCGGTCTTGCGGGCGATGCTCTCGGCGGTGTCCCCGGCGGTGCAGCCGCCCCAGAGGACGGCCTCGTCCCCTTCGGCGGTGGAAGGCACGCCGCTGACATCCACCAGCATCTGGTCCATGCAGACGCGGCCCAGCACCGGGCAGGGCACGCCGTGGATGTCCACCACCCCTTTGCCTTCGCTGAGCAGGCGGGGGTAGCCGTCGGCGTAGCCGGCGCAGAGGGTGGCGGCCAGGGTGGGGGCCTTGGCGGTGAACCGCCGGCCATAGCTGGCCGACTGGCCGGGCTGCAGCTCCTTCACCATGCTGACCACCGTTTTCATGGCCATGGCCGGCCGCAGGCCGGGGCAGGGGACGTCGCTGCTGGGCGGGTAGCCGTACAGGATGATGCCCGGGCGGCCCATGCAGCGGGTCCGGGGCAGGCCGGCGGGCCAGTCGGGGTGGAGCAGGGTGCCTGCCGAGTTGTCGCAGTGGACCAGGGCGGGCTCCCGGCCGGCAGCCCGCAGGGCCTCGAAGGTGCGGACAAACAGGGCGTGCTGGGCGGCGGTGTAGGCCGCGCTGTCCGCCCCTGCCTCGTCGGCTGCTGAAAAATGCTGGAACAGCCCGGTCATGCGCAGGCCGGGCTGCCCGGCGGCGGTCAGCATCTCCTGGATGGCGGTGTCAAAGCTGGACCGGAGGGCAAAGCCGATCCGGCCCATGCCGGTGTCGGCCTTGAGGTGGATGTCCACCTGCACCCCCGCGGCGGAGGCCCGCTCCGAGAGGGCCAGGGCATAGGGCAGGGAATAGCAGCACTGGGTGATCCGCTGCCGGGCCAGCACCCCGGCAAACCGGGGATCGGTCCGCCCCAGGATCAGGATGGGCAGGCCGAGCCCGGCCCGCCGCAGTTCCAGCGCTTCGGTCAGGCGGCTGACCGCCAGCCAGGCCGCCCCCTCCTGGGCAAAGACCCGGGCGCAGCGGATGGCGCCGTGGCCGTAGGCGTCTGCCTTGACCACGGCGCACAGGGGCATCTCCCCCGCCTGCTGCTGGGTCAGCCGGAAATTATGGCGCAGGGCATCCAGGTCGATCTCGGCCCAGACGTGGCGCTCAAAAGGGATTTCGTCCATCGTTCCCGCCTCTCAATCTTGTTGTTGTGGTACCGCAAAGGAGTTGCGGCCGGTGTGCAGGGGCCGCCAGCCGTCGATGCCGCTGCCCTGCAGGGCGTGCAGGGTCTTTTGGCGGAAGGCGTGGTCGGTCCGGCACCGCTCCCGGACGAACTCCTTGGTCTTTTCCCGGGTGGTGGCGCCGTCGGCGGGGCAGCGGCTCTTGACGATGGGCAGCCCCTCTTCGTAGACGGCGGCCTTCACCTCGGCCTCGGTGGCCAGCAGCATGGGCCGGACCAGGGTCAGGTCCCGCCGGGACAGGTAGGTCACCGGGGAGAAACAGCCGATCCGCCCTTCCTGCCACAGGTTCATATAAAAAGTCTCGACGGCGTCGTCCAGGTGGTGGCCCAGGGCCACCTTGTTGCAGCCCAGCTGCTGGGCCGCGGTGTGCAGGGCCCCCCGGCGCATTTTGGCGCACAGGGCGCAGGGGTTCTTTTCCTGCCGCTGGTCAAAAATGACCGGGCCGATGTCGGTGCGCCGCACCTGATAGGGCACGCCGTACCGGGCCATCAGATCGGCCAGAGGGGCGTAATCCCCCGGCACCCCGCCGAACTGGGGGTCCAGGGTGACCGCCTGGAGCTGGTAGTCAAAACCGATGTACTCCCGCAGCAGGGCCAGGCCCACCGTCAGGGCCACGCTGTCCTTGCCGCCGGACACGCCGATCAGCACCCGGTCCCCCGGGGCCAGCATCTCGTAATCCTGGACGGCTTTCCGCATCAGGCCGGCCAGGCGCTGCATGGCTTTTCCTTCCCGCATCTGCTTCATCCGAGGCTCACGCTTTCGATCAGGTTCAGCACGTCGTTGAGGGAGGCCAGCCGGGTCAGGGCCGAGACGTAGATCACGTCCCCGCTGTCGTAGGTGATGGTGGCCAGCACGGCATAATAGGCCTGGATGTCGCAGCGGACGGCCTCCACGGAGGCCCCCTCCACCTGGATGTCGATCTTTTTGGGGCTAATGACGCCGTAGCTGGCCCGCAGGTCGTCCTGGCTCGTGGCCAGAAAATCCTGGTAGGTGGCCTGGTCCCCATGCTGGAACAGCACCACCTGGTACTGGTCATCCTCCGGGTCCTCGTGGGAGGCCAGCTCCAGCACCGGGCCCAGGGTGGGGTCCTCGGTCATCCGGCAGACCGGCCAGGTGGCCGATTCGTAATAGACCGAGACGCCGTTTTCGGCGGTGTAGCGGGTGTCGGGGTTGGCGGGGGTGCGGCGGCTGGTGAGGAACACCAGCCCCATATAGGCGGCGACGCCGATCAGTATGAACGCGGCCATCCCGATCAGAAGCCGGGAAGAGCGCTTCTGGGCGGCGGCCTGGCGGTCGATCTCTCTGGGCATGATGGAAGTTCTCCTTTAGCTATGATATGCAAAACGCAGTGTACCCTATAGTATAGCATAAAACCCGGCGGATTTACAGCGCCCCGGCAAAGAAAACCCGCCCGGCCCCCGCGCCCCGCAAAGAAAAATTCGACGAGAGGATTTGTAAGTATTAGAAAGAAAACAAGAGATTTCAAGAGGATAAAAAGTTTTGCGCGGAAAAATCGAAAAATCATGTTGACAGGCGGCTTTTGATGGTATATACTATCATTCGCGCCCACCCGGCGCCTGAACTGTTACGAATGCTTATCAGGAGGATATAGATATGAGCACTACTCTCGTAAAGCCCGCTGAAGTCGAGCGCAAGTGGTACCTGCTCGACGCTGCCGGCAAGCCGCTGGGCCGCGTCGCTGCCGAGGCCGCCGTTCTGCTGCGCGGCAAGCAGAAGGTCAACTTCACCCCCAACGTGGACTGCGGCGATTTCGTGGTCATCGTCAACTGCGACAAGGCCGTGCTGACCGGCAAGAAGGCCGAGCAGAAGTTCCACATCACCCACTCTGCCTACATCGGCGGCCTGAAGAAGGTCCAGTACAAGAAGCTGATGGCCGAGAACAGCAACCTGGCCATGACCTACGCCGTCAAGGGCATGATCCCTTCCAACACCATCGGTGCAAAGGCCCTCACCCGCCTGCACTGCTACAAGGGTGCTGAGCACGCTCACGCTGCACAGAAGCCCGAGAAGATCGAGTTCTAAGAAGGAGGCAATCGAATATGTACGAAACCAAACCTTATTTCTACGGCACTGGTCGTCGTAAGGATTCCGTTGCCCGCGTTCGCGTGTACGCCGGCACCGGCAAGATCACCATCAACGACCGTGATCTGGACAACTACTTCGGCCTGGAGACCCTGAAGCTGATCGTCCGCGCTCCGCTGGTCCTGCTGGGCGTCGAGGACAAGTTCGACGTGGTGGTCCGCGTGGCCGGCGGCGGCATTTCCGGCCAGGCCGGCGCCATCCGCCACGGCATCAGCCGCGCCATGCTGCAGCAGAACGAGGAGAACCGCGCCGTCCTGAAGAAGGCCGGCTACCTGACCCGCGATCCTCGCATGAAGGAGCGCAAGAAGTACGGCCTCAAGGCTGCCCGTCGCGCGCCTCAGTTCAGCAAGCGCTAATTTCAGTTCAAAACAGCTCAAAAACCCCGAAACCATGCGGTTTTCGGGGTTTTTCCTTTTCAGATTGTTTGGCCTGTTTTGGCATGGTCTGACCTGTTTTGAACCGATTTTTATGGGTTAAATAAAGGACAACCACCCCTAAAATGAGGGCTAATGGGTTAAATTATAGGACAACTTTTTTGGCCTTTCCCTCTCCCCCAAGGTCATTTTTGCCTTTTAAGCCCTCTGCATTTTTATGCAAAATCGGTTTGGCAGAGTTTGACCAAATATGAACAAATGAATATGATTTTATTGCGAAAGCGTTCAGTGTACCTGCTGGGCGCTTTTTGCATTTCCAGGGACTAATGTTCCGGGATCAGAAAAAGCCGTCACTCTTTTTATCGAAAGAAGTGGCGGCTTTTTCTATTTCCAGAACCGAACGCAATCAACAGAAACGAGGTGAAACATAATGAACACGCAAATCATCGCCGTCGCCAACCAGAAGGGCGGCGTCGGCAAAACGACCACCTGTGCCAACTTAGGCATCGGGCTGGCCCAGGCCGGAAAGAAAGTGCTGCTGGTGGACGCTGACCCCCAGGCCAGCCTGACCATCAGCCTGGGCAACCCGCAGCCGGACAAGCTGCCCTTTACCCTCTCGGACGCGATGGGCCGTATCCTGATGGACGAACCGATACGCCCCGGCGAGGGCATCCTGCATCACCCGGAGGGCGTGGACCTGATGCCCGCCGACATCCAGCTCTCCGGCATGGAGGTGTCCCTGGTGAACGCCATGAGCCGAGAGACCATCCTGCGGCAGTATCTGGACACGC
>OESA01000327.1_pt1 | contig 13362 bp, 7 predicted proteins | sample 1540101 | NCBI WGS metagenome assembly OESA01 (sample SAMEA3891891, study PRJEB23780) | metagenome | biome: terrestrial biome; feature: animal house; material: Caecal content | place: Italy | collected 2015-05-05 | reverse complement strand
GGGTACCCGGCTGCAAGTGCTGCAAAACGAGGCGGTGGCTCGCATCCTCCGCCGCAGCGACATCGACCTGACGGCCCCAGGCAAGAAGAAGTGCGCGACCTTTGTGGTGCTCAGTGACCAGGAAGCCACCATGGCTTTTCTCAGTTCCCTGTTTTTCTCTTTCCTGTTCATCAAACTGGTTCGCTATGCGGACAGTACTCCCCAGATGCGCTGCGCCGTCCCTGTCAATCTCGTTTTCGACGAGTTCAACAACGTCGGGAAACTCGGCGGCGCCGCTGACGGTTCGGACTTCGCAAGAACCCTTTCAGTGATCCGAAGTCGTGCAATCTATGTCATGCTTGCTATCCAAAGTCTTGGCCAACTTCAGAACCGATACCCAAACAATCTCTGGGCTGAGATCCTGGGTAATACTGATGTGCAGCTGATGCTCGGCTGCACCGATGACATCAGCGCCGAATATTTTTCTGCGCGCAGCGGCGACATGAGTATCCAAATCAATACCACGATGACGGTTCGGCAAACCCTCGCCGTTGCGCAGATGATTCCGCAATACCGGCACACGGAAGGTCAAGGCAAACGGCGTTTGCTCACACCTGACGAGGTCCTTCGGCTACCGAACGAAGAACTCCTGGTAATCATTCGTGGCCACAATGTTTTGAAGCTGAACAAGCTGGATTACACCAGGCTCCCCATGGCAGCTCAGATTGAGAAACGCAGTATTCTGGATTATACTCCTCAACCCTCTATAACCCGCACGATATCAGAACCCGTCCCAGAACCGAAACCGGAACGGAAAAAGATGCGACCGAGTCTGTACAGCTCAGCATCACCGCCGGAAGATTTTTAATGATAACGGAGGCACCAAATGAATGACGAAATGAATGCTCTGACTGAGGCGATTCCCCAGACTGAAATGGAATCGACAGAAATTTTGGATCAGGTGTCTGAAGGGGAAGCGCAAACCGCCTTCTCCCAGACTGATTCTGAAATGGAGTCTACGGAGGCTTTGACATCAGAAGACGACGCCGAAGGGGCTAAAGAAGTGCCCATCCTCCAGACTGACTCTGAAAGCGCAAGCATCCCGGCTGAAGAGGCGCCGAAGGCACGATCCCGTCGCTCCCGCAAAAGTCAGTCTGAGGAAAGAGCGTCTGGCGGTGAAACTGAAAAGCCCGCCGCACCTCGGCGCCGCCGCGCCAAAGCAAAACCCACCGCCGTTTCCATTGATGGCCAGCTCAGCGTAGAGACCGAAGCCGATAAAGCCCGGGATGCACTGCTGGACCTGGTCGAGTCCATGAAAACAAAACGCATCCTGACCGGTACCATTCAGGGTGTGGAGCGGCCCACGGATAATCCCACACGGTCCCTTGCAGTCCTGTACCACGGTGATTTCAAAATTATGATTCCGGCAGAAGAGGCCGTGGAAATTCCTGACGATCTGCGCGGGAGGTCCAAAGAAGAAGTGCTGCACTATACTCTGACCAAACGGCTCGGTGCGGAAGTGGACTACATCGTCAAAGGAATTGACGGCGAAGCCGGTATTGCAGTGGCCAGTCGTCTGGAAGCTATGGCAGCCCCCCGCCGTTCCTATTATTTCGGTACGGACCGAGATGGGAACAATTTGCTGTATGAGGGCGTATGCGCGGAAGCCCGTGTTGTGTCAGTGATCAGAGCCGGTATCTTTGTGGATCTGTTCGGGCTTGAAACCTACATCCCGCTGAGGGAACTGAGCTACCAGCGCATGCTGGATGCCAGTGCCGTGTACCAGCCCGGGCAGCGCATTTTGGTCAAGATTCTCAGGATCGATCGCAGTGATCGTGAACATATTCGTGTCGCCGCCTCCATCAAGCAGGCCGGTGAAAACCCGTATGAAAAGGCGTTGCGCCGATACTCGGTAGGTAACCGGTATGTGGGAACCGTGAGTATGGTGGACACCACAGGGGTTTTTGTGGCTTTGGATGGCGGCATCGATTGCCTGTGCAGTTACCCGAAACGAGGCCGTCCTCCCAGAGGCGCCCGGGTGACGATTCGTATCCTGGGAATCAACCATGAGACCAACCGCATTTGGGGAGCCATCACTCATGTGGCTACTCCGCGGTGAAAGGGGGGATAATTATGAACTATTTCATGAGCAAAGAAGAACAGCAGCGCCGCAAAGAACTGGCGGAACATGCGCGTGTCATGCTTACACAGGTGCTCCCGGTCGAGGATCAGGATGAAACTTCTCTGACGGCGCCCTACCAGGGCTACTACATGCAGGTGTCTATTTCTCCGCTGCATCCGCTGCTGGTGATCAGTCTGGCGAAGGGCATCAATCACCCGGGTAGCGCCAAGAAACAGCGGCTGGTCAACCGATTGAACTTGACCAGCGTGCTTGGCAGCCATGCGATCAATCAGGATGTGGGGTGCTATGCTTACCGCAGCACGCATTGGCTGGACACTGAATTGGATGAAAATCGGTTTCAGGAAATCCTGGATCGGTGCTTCGAGGAGGCTGACAGAGGCTACGATATGCTGAAATCCGGCTGAGCCGTTGTAAATGCTGTGCCATATCCGTGTAATAAGGAAAAAGCACAAGGAGGATGTGACATGAAAATACAACTGATCGCGGTAATCCTGTCAGCTCTGATTTTAGCAGGTTGCAGCACTGCCTCACCTGCAGCGGAATCTTCGGAAAGTTCATCTTGCGAAAGCAGCGTGAGTGTTTCGGAGGCAACCCCTGCACCATCTCCGGACAAACCGGAATCCGCTGCCACGAGCGCACCTGAGCCGAGCGCAACTCCTAATCCGATTCCGAGTTCTGCACCTTCCAGTTCTGTACAGCCGGTTGAGGAAGCCTCTCCCGCCCCTGAGTCAACGGTGCAAGCCGACAACACGACCGCAACAAGCGAGACTGTTGCCACTGGTGCAATCCCGTTCAGTGTTGCCGAGGGGACGGACAAATGGTGGTACATCGACAGCACTGACAGCGCATACTGGGCAGTGCAGGACGGTATCAACGCAATTCGCGCATCGGTCGGGCTTGGCGCCTTGGAGATGGACGACAGTCTGAGCTCTACGGCCAGCTCACGGTGTGAGAGTTTTGTCGCCGGTGGTCCCTTTGACCATTCCGGTATGGTAACCGCCAGTGAGATCTGTGCTCGTGGTCCGATCGGGTCCGCCGCCGCTGTCTGTGAAGCCTGGAAGAACAGTTCGGACCATTATGCGAACATCGTCAGTGACCAGTTCACAAAAATGGGTGTTGGCTGTTGGTTCTGCTCAACCGACCAGGGGCAATATACCTACTGGGTTGTCACCTTTGAATAACCGAATCAATCATCTTTGGGCGTCTGCTTTATATGGCAGGCGCCTGTTTTTATGGAGGAAATTATGAAGAAATACAAGTTTAGGCACCGTTTTACGGCTTTGCTCCTTGCTTTTCTTATGTGTATGTCGCTGATGCCGGCGACTGTGCTCGCTGAAGAGATCCCTGCTTCGAGCGAGGTCAGTTCTGTGTCTGAGTCGGCAAGCGAGCCGCAGCCGGACTCCAGTTCTGTACCGGAATCGGAAGTCGCGTCCGAAGCGAGTTCTGCAGCAACTTCCGAGAGTGCCAGTACCAGCACAGAGGAGCCTGCTCCGGATTCCCCGACCCTGAGTGAACAGGCACAGGCTTTTATCGCCGCTGTAGATGCGCTCGATCGTGAGAGCATTCTCTCGGCAGTCAACAGCTGGGCGCTGGCAAGCCAGGCCTGGCAGGCAGATAAAGAAAATCCTGATCTTATCGCCGCTCTGGACGAAGCTACAGTCGTCTCGGATGAAGCATCCGCCCCGGTAACTGCTGCGGAAGATCTGTACCTGTCCCTTACGGAGGAAGAAAAGGCAAACGAGGCCGTAGCGGCTGCGTATTCCGCACTTGCTGCGCTGGTTGTAACCATGCAGGCGACCATCGAGAATCCCTCTGTTCCGAGCGAAGGCGGTGACGATGCCGGATCTCCTCCCGATCTGGAAGAGATTCACCAGATGTTGTATGGGGATCTTCCTGATGCACCCACAGATAGCTATATGGGCAGCTATGGTCTTCCCGTTGCGACTGGTGACACCAAGATTGGCATCAGCCACTGGAACGATGACCCGTCGGTTGCCATTGGCTATATGGATTCCGAGGCGCTGAATTCGGATGGGCTGTCCATCACAGTCCACCGTCAGGCCGGCGAGTCCTTTGCCATTGTGCCCATCTTTGTGCAGGTTGAATATCCCGCCAACAACAGCACTTCGCAGATCATCCTGCCTGAAGATGTGATCCTGCTGGACTATTCCGGCAATCCGGCAGATGAGCAGACCACTGCTGCCATTCTGAACAGCAGTTATGTAGAATCTTCTGCAGCCACGACCGGCATCTATGTGCAGGCAGACCACGATTTTGCCGTGACATTCCGCTACAACGCTCCGGATGGTTCCAGTCTGGAAAAGACCTTGAATGTCCATCTGGAAGGTGAAACGGAGACACAGCCGACGAAGGCCAATGGAATCAGCACTTACGAAGCACGCCCCGAGCCGGATGTAAAGACTGGTAAAATCACGAGTGTGCAGAAAGTAAATGGTTCATGGCTGATTTGGTTTAACGGGCAGGAAGCATACTGCTGCACCCACGGTGCGAAGGGCAGTCCTAACGGATGTCCTACCTACAGTTATTCGCACACTTCCATAGTAACGGCGGCCCAGTACACATCCGGCGACCATTATAGCAACCAGGTGAACATCTGGGGTGGTTTGGGACAGCTGTCTCTCGGTCTGATGAGTGCTGATGCGGCCATGGATTCCGTCTATGATGAAGTGCAGCGATGGATCATCACCAACTATCCTGACAGCGTTTCGGCAAAGAGCTACATCCGCTCCTTCGAACAGATGAGCAACGGCGTGTCCACCTATGTGGCGGAAAGCGACTACTATACCTACATTTTTCAGCCGCCCATCTCCGGCTGGCAAACCATTGCGCTAATCGGCCCCCCCACCGGCAGCATCGATCCGGATATTCCGCCCGCAGGTGCCGAGTATTACGCCAGTTGGTCGGCTTCGCCCCAGACTGCCAGTGGCAGTTTTGATGCGAACTACACAGTCAACGTAGACAAGCAGCAACTTGAAACCGGCGAAAAAGTGGATGGTGCCATCATTGAGATTGAACCCTTGGAAAAGGGTGGTACGATTGACGGTGGCAATTGGAGTATCGCTCCGGCGGATAAACAGACCGTGACCACCAGTGGCCACACTATGGATGACGATTACCAGGATAACGGAGGCGACGCCAGCGCCAGCTGGAGCCTGCATTACAGTGTGACCAAGACCTCCACCAGCAGCCTGAGCGGCAGTGAGGGCCCGTATTCCAGTCAGGCCGAAGCCGATGCGGCAGCAGCCAGTGCCAAAGCCAGTGCTGAAGCACAACTGCGCGCCGAAGCTCAGGGCATGGTGGATCGGGCCATTGCTGCGGCCAAAAGCGAGCTGGCCAGCATTGATTTCCGTTTCGATGAGACGGTCGTCCCGGTAGGATTTGAGTTCTACGATGGTGAACATGGAAGCAAGCAGACCATCTCGGTCCCCATGGACAGTTCGGATGAATACCTCATGCGAAACGATGAATGGTCGTTGCAGGTCAATATCCGGAAAACGGACAGCGAAACCGGCGAGACGATCGCTTCTGATGCGGAGTATGAGGTCTTCGAATGGGATGTTGTTTCTCAGATGTATATCCCGTTCCACACCGGAAAGCCGCGCGAAGCAACTGCACCTACCTATAACGGATACTATGTGGTCCGCAACGAGGATGGGACCTATTCCGTCGCCAACAATATCGATTATGGCACCGAGTTCGACACCTCCCGGACCATGTACTACACCCAGCGTAACGAAGGCAAATTCCTTATCGTGGAAACGAAAGCCCCGGACGGCTACTATGGCGACTGGACGGACATTGAGCAGCCCGGTGATGCTGGTACCCCGCTGGGCAAGCGCGCTTACGCTATTGAAATCACCAAGGCCAATGACGGCGCAGTGATTTGGCTGGATAACGCCGACTACAACGCGGACATCGCCACCAGCTACACCGGCGGCACCAAGCTGCTGACCAGCGACGGCGCGGAAGCCACCGTCACCATCTATGATCAGCCGAAGAATGCTGGCCGTACCTATGTGACCGACAGCACCGGCCTCGCAAACAACGAGGACAGCTACACCATGATTCCCCAGGACGATGTTTTCCAAAATGACCGAGTTCTGGGCGAGATCATCCTGGCGAAATCCGATTTGGATCAGCTGCGCCCCCCCCCGATGGCCGAGAATGATGAAGACTGGGAAGTTCCCGGAACTGCGCCCCATGGCGAAGCCAGCATTGAAGGGGCCGTATACGACCTTTATGCCGCCGAGGATATTCTCCACCCTGATGGTGTGAGTGGTGTGGTTGATTACAGCAAAATCACCGATCAGGACGGTAACCCCATCTGGCATACCACAGTGCGCACCAACAGCGGCTGGGATAATTCCTACCTGCCTATCCTTTCCAAAGATCATCTGGTGGCGAGCGCCGAGATCAAGGATGGGGTGTTGGTGTTCGGAAACCTGTACTTGGGCAGATACTACCTAGTGGAACGGGCCACCGGTCTTGTGCTGCCCGTGGATACCAACAGTAAGTTCTACATCACCGGTCAGTATCCTGAATTGAACCGCAAACTGGAGCCTACTGGTGAGTACTCTCCGCTGGAGGAGTATTATGGCGAATACACCGACTATGTCTATAAAAACCAGTACTCCGCCGTTGCTGAAGGACGTTCTCCGGAAGGCTTTAAGACCTACGACGGCTACTATCTGAGCTACGCCGAAGGTTACCTCTGCGATGAGATCAACCACTATGAAACCCTGTCCTATGGCGATGAGTCCGGCTATGTAGTCCGTGAAGGCGAGCACAGTTTGGATGCCGTGTTGAAGGGCGGTTTTGAACTCCGTAAGCTGGTCAGTACCACCGGCCCGGGCAGTCCTGCGCCCAAACTGGAGGGGGCGGGCTTCACCATTTACCGCATTCCCGATTTGAGTAAGGCGGATCAGTTCACCCGCAACCCGGACGGCAGCTACAACGTGCAGAGTGTGTTGAACGCTTACCGCAAGGACAACTACGACAGCGAGACTCTCAAGTATGATTTCAGCGAGGAAGCCCAGGCCATCGCCCGGATGTTCGAGAGCGACACCGAGCTGGTGTATGCCTACAATGCGACGCTGACCGAAGCGGGCGACAATGCCAACGGCAGCGGCCTCGGCTGGGTGCCCACCGGCACGACCAACGAGTATCGCCTGAGTGAGCTCTTTACCAATGAGGAAGGAGTGTTCCGGGTGACTGGCCTGCCCTATGGCCAGTATCTGGTCGTCGAGACCACTATCCCCCAGGATGTCTTCCAGTGCGACCCCTTTGGCTTCACGGTGGACAGCACTACCCCGCAGAGCTTCTTCTGCCAGCCCAATGGTAGCGTGACCGAACCCAGCAACAGCTACCTGACCTACAATATCCTCGATGAGGAAATGGAAGGCTACCTGAAACTGGTCAAGGTAGATGCCGAGACCGGCAAGGCTGTCAAGCTGGCCAATACCGCTTTCGCCATCTTTATGCTGCATGAGAATGGAACTAAAGAGCGGCTGTCCATGGTCGATCCCAGCAGTGGTGATCCCACTGTCAAAACCGATGTGTTCTATACCGACAGCGAGGGCCGTATGAAGACCCCCGAAAAACTGCCCCTGGGGCGGTATGAGGTCGTAGAACTGGAAGGCCCCAATGGCTTCTTCAACGATGAAGCCTATACGGTTCAGTTTGAAATCTCTTCCGACTCTGCCTGGGAAGTAGTTGGCAATGCGGTTAATGGCATGGACGAGTATATCCTGACTCAGGAGTATATCAACCATGAGACCCTCGGCAAACTCACCATCCGCAAGACCGGTGAAGTCCTGACCGGCTGGGAACAGGACTGGAGTCTGGATATTCTGGATCCCTGGTTCTCCGGCGAAGCATGGCCCGGCAATTTCACCTGGGAAGAACGCCCGCTGGCCGGTGCCCAGTACACCATCACGGCCAATGAGGACATCTATACCCAGGACCGCCAGACCGACGCTGATGGCAATCGTTGCTTGTGGTATGCCAAGGGCGACGTTGTGGCCGTAGTCACCACCGGCGACGGCACCAGCGATGTTAATGTATTCCGTCCTGGCCGCACTCAGGCCACCTACGATTTCCTCAGTGTGATCCATGACGGTACGATCGGAGAGGTAACCGTGACGCTGCCTCTGGGTTCCTATCATGTAGAAGAGACCAAGCCGCCCTATGGTTATACCGGCACTACTCAGAGCTACGATGTTGTCTTCACTTGGGATAACCAGACCAACAGCGTGGTTATGGCACAGAGCATCACCAGCACGGATGCGGACGGCAATGCCACCACGACCGAGTTTGAGATCATCAATGCAGAGGATGCCACTGCAGAGTTCGCTGAACAGCAGACCCTGAAATTCCACAATGATCGCGTGAAACCTGAGATTGATATCTACAAGAAGGATATCAAAACTGGTGAACTGGTCGCAGGTGCTGTCTACAATCTGATTACCACTGATAATATCTACAATGCAGATGGCAAACTGCTCTTCCACGCCGGGGATCTGATTGCTACCTCTGCGCCGACGGATGAAAACGGTCACACCACCTTCATTTGCGATCTGCCGATGCGCGGCCAGTACTATGGTGTCGATGGCGTCTATATCCCTGAAAACATCTACGGCACTGACGCTGATCACACCAAGAACAGCGGCAACTATATCATTCGCGAGATTAAGGCGCCTGACGGCTATTATCTGGACGCTCCGGATGCAGAGATTACCTTCACCTATGCAGGCGCAGAATCCGCTACTGTCACCATTGAATCGACTTTCCAGAATGATGCTACGTCCTTCCACGTTTCCAAGCGCGAGCTGACTGGGGATGAGGAACTTCCCGGAGCAAAACTCACGATCAAAGATACGGACGGCAATGTGGTCCGGGAATGGATCAGTGGTGAAGAACCTGTGGAGATCCGCGGTCTGCTCTTCGACAAGGTATATACCCTGACCGAGACAAACCCGGCACCTGGTTATGCGCTTGCAGAAGACATCCGGTTCAAACTGGTTCAGAGTCAGAATGAGGACGGCGATCTCATCAATGCTGCAGATGTTTATGTCTGCACCGGTAAGGACTGGTTGATCTTTGACCACTGGGAGAAGATGGAAGACGGCATGGTGGTTATGCGTGATGATATCATCCGTGTTGAGATTTCCAAGCAGGACATCACCACCAAGCAGGAATTGCCTGGTGCCCACCTGGTCATCAAAGACGAGAACGGCAATGTGGTTGCCAGCTGGGTCTCCTCGGATAAGCCCTACTACATCGAAAAACTCCCCGCCGGCAAGTATATGCTGATCGAGGAGAGCGCACCTGATGGGTATCTGGTCGCAGAGAAGATTGAGTTTGAGGTCAAACCCACTGGCGAGATCCAGACTGTCATCATGTATGACAGCCGCGTTCCCACTCCTGAGCAGCCTACTCCGGAACCCCCGACTCCGACCCCACCGACACTGCCTCAGACCGGTGACCTGCCCTGGCTGCCGGTTGCGCTCGGCGTTGTAGCCGCTGGAGCCGCTGTCGGTATTCTGGTTATGAGTCGCAAACGCGACCTTGCCCTGCGCGACGATGATTCGAAGCAGGAGCAGCAGGATCACGAGCAATGAGGTACTTTCTAAAAGGATTTCTCTATGGAATACTGGGGATTTCTTTGATTGGCCTGATCTGGCTTATGATTGTCCGACCGCAGCTGACCGCCCGGGATGCTGCGGAACTAAAAGATGAGTATTCTGAAACTGTCTCCGGGGCCACAAGCCCCGGAGATTCTGTTGGAGAGGAGTCTTCCGTAGATATCCGCGCTATGCAGCGACAGTACCCGGATATCAAAGCTTGGCTCACTGTACCGGGGACAGTAATCGATTATCCTGTTCTGCAGAGCAGTGCGGATGATCCGGAGCACTATCTCCGACGCAATTACGATGATACTTGGCGTATGGCAGGCAGCCTGTTTTTTCAATACGACTGTACACTTGATTCACACAATTTGGTGATTTTTGGTCACAACATGTCGGATGGATCGATGTTTGCGTGCCTTCGCAATATGTTTGATGCAGAATTCCGCGAAGAGCATTCACAGATTATACTGCATACGGCAGATAGCACACGCTATTTCCGCGTTGTGTCCGCGATGAAAACGGACTTAACACGGCTTCCGTTTAACCAAACCATGTTCCAAAGCGATAATGACTTCCTTACATTTGCAGAGCAAATGCTGCAGGATACCGATGCCATGCCCAATAGCAACCTCACACTACTTACACTCATCACTTGTGCATATGACTGGGACGGAGCCAGAACAGTAGTTGTGGCGGTTGAAACGAATGAGGAGTGATTATTTGTAGAACTGTATTGGCGTTCACGAAGGGGATGAGACAGACGGAGCATCTGTTGGATAGACTGGCGCGGGAACAGGATACCGTGGTATCAAATCTGCGCCTTGTGATGTATTACCGTCACAATACAATACTCAAGCTGATCTGCATGCCGAATAAAGAAAGTGTTTCTCTTCCGGAATGGTCGAGAACATTATCTTACTTGTGTTTTCGGTAAAATGAAAATGTAGCAAATGGTACTCAAAAAGTGAGCACCCCAATGGCAAATAAAAAGAGCCATTGTCAGCACCTGAAATAAACGCTACCCTTTAGGTGGGATAACCATAAGGGGGTAGCAGAAAGGTGTTACGAATGGCTCAAATCAAGTATATCAAAGACCTCTACGAAAATGAAGAGGCAAGTTTGCGGGAAATATGCCGCATAACCGGCCACAGCTTTGAGACTGTCCGCAAGTACGCCTACCAGGAAAACTGGAGCGAGGACAATCTGCCGGATATTGAGCCACAGAGCTATCCGGTGCTGCAAGACTTCATCCCCATCATTGATAAATGGCTGGAGGAGGACCGAAAGGCCCCCAGGAAACAGCGCCATACAGTAATGCGGATTTACCACCGCCTGTGTGATGAGCATGGGTTTACTGGCTGCTATTCCACCGTGAAGAAGTATGTCCGCAAGAAAAAATATGTCATGAAAACTCTGAGTGCCGGTTATCTCCCTCTGGAGCACCCCAAAGGCTGGGGACAGGTGGACTTTGGCCTTGCGGAAGGCGAATGGGCCGCTACCGGAGAACGCTTTCCGTTCTATGCGCTGACGATCTCATTCCCCGGCTCTAACAACGGAGTAACGCAAGCGTTCCCGTCTCAAAACCAAGAGTGCCTGCTGGAAGGCATGAAGCGGATTTTTGAGCACATTGGCGGCGTCCCTCCCAGGCTGCGGTTTGACAACATGACCACGGCGGTTGCTCAGGTACTAAAAGATGGTGAGCGTGTCCTTACGGACGGCTTTACCCGCTTTATGCTCCACTACCGTTTCCAGGCTGATTTTTGCAATCCGGCTTCCGGCAACGAAAAAGGCAATGTAGAGAACAAGGTTGGTTACAGCCGCCGCAATGCGTTTGTCCCGGTCCCAGTCATTACCTCGTTTGAGGAATTTAATGAACAGCTCTTGGAGTGGTGCGAAAAGGACGCTGACCGGCTCCACTACAAGCACAAGGTTCCCATCCGGGAACTTTGGGAAGAGGACAAGGCGGCACTTTTAGAGCTGCCGCAGTATCCCTTCTCTGTGTTCCGCTACACGACGCTTACCGTGAGTAAAACAGGCTTTGCAACGATTGAGACGAATAAATACGGGCTATCTCCCATGCTGGCCGGCGAAAAAGTACAGGCCAAAATCTTCTATGACCATGTAGAGTTTTACCACGACCACAGACCGGTTGGGCGCTTTCCCAGAAGCTACAAGACCAATGATGAGGTCTACGACTGGACGCAGTATGTGTCCACCCTCTGCAAAAAGCCAGGAGCGATTGAGCATACCCGTTTCTTCCACCAAATGCCGCAACGGTGGCAGGATTATCTTGCTTCCACCAAGGGAAAAGAGCGGAAGAGCGCCCTGCAACTTCTCAGCGAAATCGTTGCTGACGGAAACTCTGAGTTCTGTGATGATGCTCTGGAAATGGCAGCCGCCAATGGCCGGGCCGATGTGGACAGCCTGCGGCAGTGTTATTACATGATTGCCAAGAAGGAGTACCGCCCAGATCCGCTTAAACTCTCCGGAGCCCCATTGCTGAACTACAATCCAAACCTCTCAGCCTATGATGGCCTGATGGGAGGTGAGGCTCATGGCTGAACAGATTGAACAGCTCATGCGGCAAGTGAAGCTGGGCGGCATGGCGAAAGGCTGGCGGAGCGTCCCCTACGAAAATACCGAGCAATATGTGACCGACCTCTTGACGCTGGAATTACAGGAACGAGAGGCCAACCGGATTAACCGCATGGTAAAGACGGCTGGTTTCCGGGTGATGAAGACACTGGATGATTTTGTGTGGAACTCCGCCATTGAACTTCCTGGCGGCTTGACACAGGAATACATGACCGACCTCCATTTCCTTGCCCCAAAAGAAAACCTGATTTTTATGGGGAGCGTTGGGACGGGAAAGACCCATCTGGCTACGGCTATTGCTTTGAAAGCCTGCCAGGAGGGGCGGCGTGTCCGTTTCTTTACTGCGGCTGAGTTGGCAAACATCCTGCTGGAGAAGAACACCAAGGGGACCTTGAACAACTACCTGGGTACGCTGAAAAAGGTAGAGCTTGTTGTGATTGACGAGATTGGTTTCGTCCCTCTGCACAAGGACGCCGCTGAACTGCTGTTCCAAGTGATTTCCGATTGCTACGAGCGCAAGAGCCTGATTATTACCTCAAACCTGGAGTTCTCTCAGTGGAACACCGTCTTTGGCGACAACCGCCTGACTGCGGCACTTGTTGACCGGCTTATTCACCACAGCCATATTGTGATTTTCTCTGGGGAGAGCTACCGGCTTACCCAGTCCCTAAACCGCCAGAGAGCATACACTTAGGGTACTCAAAATTAGTGCAAAAGGGCTTTGGACACCGATGTGAGCGTTTGGCCCCCCAGGGGACTGATGTGAGCATTAGGCCCCCCAGGGTACCCACTCTTGCAAAAGGCCCTCATCTTTCCGGGTACTCAAAAGGTGAGCATTTGGTACTTGGGAAAAGCATTGCTCACGACATGAAATCTGGTGCTGAAGGTGCTCACTTTTTTGGGGCCCTTTTGCTCACATTTTCGTTTGACAAACACAATCCAGATACTATTTTTCAAATTTGGCATTATTACATACTTTTTCGGCATTCTAACCAT
>OESA01000325.1_pt1 | contig 13497 bp, 16 predicted proteins | sample 1540101 | NCBI WGS metagenome assembly OESA01 (sample SAMEA3891891, study PRJEB23780) | metagenome | biome: terrestrial biome; feature: animal house; material: Caecal content | place: Italy | collected 2015-05-05 | reverse complement strand
CTTTCAGAAGGAAAACATTTAAAATTAACTTTAAAAGATGGAAATACAATAATAAATGCAATAGGATTTAATTTAGGAAATTATTCAAAAGATTATACAATAGGTGATAAAATTGATGTAGCAGGAATGCTAGAGATTAATTCATTTAATGGTATAGATAGTGTCCAAATAAATATAAAAGATATAATGAAATAAATAGTGAGTTGGATAACAACTATGGAGATGATAAGGAAAAAGAAAGAAGACTAGATTTACTTAATTATCAATTAAAAGAAATTGAAAATGCTAATCCCGGTAGGAAAGCATGGATTACTGATACTAGCCACGAGAAAGTTGTGATTGATATTCCAGTTGAAATTGCGAAAAGTTATCTTGTTGAGGGGGATTTATAATGAGCGAAGCAATTGCTAGGTACGATGAAAGCACTATCATGAGCTTTGAACAAACAGACTTCGAATCGAAAAAGAGAATTTACAACGCGCTTAATAAAGCAGATGCTGGGTTAAAAGAAATGCTCAACAGAGAAATTAATCTTGTGGACGTTGCCGTTGTTGGTACGATTAGAACGAACCCGGAAACGGGAGAAGTTGTGCAGTTACATAGAAGCGTGTTGTTTGACAGGAACGGGAACACTTATGTGTCAATGTCCGAAGGTGTTTACAATAGTTTGAAGCGGATTTCTGAAATTTTTGGAACGCTCCATTTCGATAGCCCGCTTGTAATTATTCCTAGGGAAATTAAAACGAAAAACGGATTTACGATTGTGTTGGAAGTGGTGTAAAATTTGTATTTGGCGGGGACAGAGGAACACTGTCCCCGCGAGAATTAACAGGTGATGAATATGGCAAATAGAAAAGAAGAACTTAACTTGTTATTAAGCACCAAATTGGGGCTAACCCCTCCAAAAGGGGGTATAAACTGGAGAAAACAAGATATTGCTAAATTAAGAAGACTTGTAAAATCCTATACAGCTAAACGCGACAGGGAGATTTCTAAAAATGAAGAATTGGCGGAAAGACTACCGGTATATACCGTAGACGAGATTAGGAAAGATATTAGTAGTCGTGCTGAATATAACCGGTGGATAAGCAAGTTACAACGATTTCAGCGGTACGACGCAACAGACATTGTTAAAAATCCGCAAGGGGTTGTCGCGACAAAATGGGAGCTACGGGAAATCCGGAACGATAACGCGGCGATTAACGCACGTCGCCGGGCAAACTACAAAAAATTTGTTGAAGGCGGCGGGGAAGAAATTTTGTGGGGTGCTGATATATATGAACGTTTCCGGCCACGGCGCATGAAATTTGATGAATTCCCATCGCAACGTGCGTATGAAAGATACGCGGCGGGGTCACATAGAATGACGACCATTAAGTGGGAGCAGGAAAGTACGGAACGTTATAAACAAAACTATCTTAGGGCCTGGGATGAAGAATTAGGCGATGTTGACCCGGAGTTAAGGGAGTTAATTGAAGAAATTGACCCTTACTTACTGATGGTGTTATCTTATCGTGACCCGGAACTAGAGATAGGGTTTGTGTATCCGATGCAGGGTCAAGAAGAGATGAAAGCAAGTATTATCCGTAACAGGCTAGAGTTGTGGGGTGTTATTGATGCGGGAGGGGGTTATTAGATATTCTGACGACTTTGAGACCACGACGAACCCGGAAGATTGCCGCGTATGGGCTTGGGGTAGTGTAGATATTGATACTTGCAATAATTTCAGGAGCGGGAACGATATAAATTCCTACATGGAATATTGTAAAAGCACAGGCGGGCTACATTATTTTCACAACCTAAAATTTGATGGGGATTTCATTATTAATTGGCTTTACGGCAATAATTACACTCACACCAAAGGAAAGCTAAAGAACAATCAATTTACCACACTAATTAGCGACATGGGACAGTTTTATTCGCTTAAGATAAAATTCGACGAGGGGACTATTGTTGAATATTGGGACAGCTTAAAAATTCTCAATATGCCAGTCGCAAAAATGCCAAAGGCGTTTGGACTGAATATTGATAAATTAGAAATTGACTATGGTGGGAATAGGCCGGTTGGCTATCAGCTAACGGATGATGAATATAATTATTTGCGAAATGACTGTCTAATTGTTGCGCTATCCCTGAAACATGTGTTTGGAATGGGGCTAGACCGAATGACGGCGGGCGGTTGCGCTTTGCATAACTATAAGGAGGGGATGGGAGAAAAACTGTTCGGGTACACGTTTCCGGCGCCGTCATACGATAAAATTGTCCGAAAAGCATATAAAGGCGGATATACCTACTTGAAGCCAGAGTGCGTTGAAGTTGATATTAACGACGGTATTACATTAGATGTAAATAGCCTATACCCGAGCGTAATGTATTATGAGCTATTGCCATATGGGGAGGGGAAGTGCTTTAAAGGGAAATATGAACAAGATAATTTATACTGTTTGTATATCCAAAAATTAAGTTGTCAATTTGAACTAAAACCGAATCATCTCCCGACGATACAAATTAAGGGTAGCCGCTTATTTGGGGAAACGGAATATTTAACGGATAGCGGGGATTATGAGGTTGAATTGACGTTGACTAATGTTGATTTAGAAATATTTCTTATCCATTATGATGTATATAATATAACCTGGCTTGGCGGTTATAAATTTAAGGGTCAACACGATTTATTCCGGAATTATATCGATTATTGGTATAGCCTAAAAGAAAAAGCTACACTTGAAAACAATCAGCCGGTAAGAACATTGTGTAAATTGATGCTTAATAGTCTTTATGGAAAATTTGGCACAAAACCGGAAGCTGGGAGTAAAGTTCCTATAATGACAGATAAAGGAACAAAATTTATGTCAGGAGAAGTGGAAATTGGTAAGGCGGTATATATTCCAATGGCGGCATTTATTACAGCGTATGCCCGACGAAAAACAATTACTTCGGGGCAATTAGTGTATGATAGGTTTGTGTATAGTGATACTGACAGTCTACATTTATTGGGGACAGAAATCCCTAAAGAACTTGATATTGACCCGGTAAGGCTGGGGGCTTGGAAACACGAATCCACATTCCGGCGGGCGCGATTTTTGCGCCAAAAATGCTACGCGGAAGAGATTGAAACGAAGAAGGGAACTATCATGGATGTAAAATGCGCGGGGTTACCGGATGCTTGCAAGGGGCAAATTACTTGGGATAATTTCCATTTAGGCGCGGAGTTTTACGGCAAACTAAGGCCGGTGCATGTCCGTGGCGGGACAGTGCTGGTAGAAACAACCTATAAAATAAAAAAATAATGTTGACATTCTGTTTATTTTGACGTATAATATAACTAGAGGATGTGGACAAACGTTAGAACGGAACGGACAGGATGCAACGGTGTAATAACCGCCTGTTGTTGGTCGGGTCGCCCCCACGTTGTAAGGGTTCACATTCTCGCTTTATATGGAGAATATTATGAAAACTAAAAAATATCTGGATGTTCCGGGGAAGGTTCTTCCGTATCAAAGAAATTTCAATTTTGTTACTTCGACGCGTGGAACCGGCAAAACCTACGGGATTCAAAAATTTTTGCTTAAAAAAGCTTTAAACGGTGAACAATTTGCTTATTTGGTACGGACGAAAACGGAACAACAACGTGGTGCGTTCGGAAAAGCCTTTGCAAAGGTTGCTGAAAAAGAATATAGGGACTACGATTTTGTTTTCACAGATGATGTTTTAATTTACAATAAAGAAATATTGGGGTTTTGCTTACCCCTTTCGGCGGCTGACCAGTTAAAAAAGGAATCGTTTCCAAAGGTTAAATACTTGTACTTTGATGAATACATTTTGGAAAGTGGCTCGAGTAGCAAATATGTACATGGCTGGAAAGAACCGGATTTGCTCCTAAGCTTGTACCATACCATTGACCGCGAAGAAGACCGCGTCATTGTCTTTTTAACGGGGAATACAATATCTTTTTATAATCCGTATCACTTGCACCCGGCGTTTTCAATCCCCAATATTTCACCGGGAGGGGTGTGGTTATCGGATAATATCCTTTATTGGCACGCGGAGCCAACGGTTGCATTAAGTGCGGAACGAAAAGTGAATAGGTTTCTCAATATGGTCGAGAAATCGGAATATGGTGCGTATGCCGTCGAAGGGAGCTTCGATGATGCCGGGAACGAGTTTATTGCGAAAAGAACACCGAAAGCGCGTTATGTTTTCACACTGATCTATCTCGGTGCACCATATGGGATTTGGTTTGAAGACCGCGAGGGATATGTCATTATTGATAGGGGCGGAAATCTTAATTACCGGAATGTATTTGCTCTGACGCCAAACGACCGAACGGAAAATTGTGTGTTGATTATGCCAAAAACGAATGTATTTACCCGTTGGCTAGCGACGCATTATAAACATGGGAACGTTTTTTACACGTCGCCAGAAGTGAGGGAGCGTATATGTGGAGCGATTCGGCTAATGCTGTGATGAAAGTTGTTTTTTGCCTTGTTGGAATAATTTTGCTAATGATTGCAATAGGAGGGCCGAAAGCATGTTAGAGTGGTTAAACATTAATACCCCGGACAATTTACAGCTTACTCTCGCCATTACAGAATTAAACGCAAAATTAAAAGCGTTGGAACAACATGCCGCCGAACTAGAAGAAAAGCTAAATAAACTGATTGAGGGGTTGATTTAGTGGATATCATCAAGGTTGGAGAGCTTGTCACAGATATTGGATTCCCTGCGGTTATGTGCGGTATTTTGCTATACTATTGTTTCATGTTAAACAAAATGTATCGCGAAGAGTTAAACGACTTCCGCGAATCATTGGAAAAAAACACAACGGCACTTACGAAAATATTAGATTTTCTTACAATGAAAATTGGAGATGATAGGAAATGAAAGGTATCGATATCTCAACCCATAACGAAAAAATAAACTGGGATAAATTATCTGAAAATGTTGATTTTGTAATTATTCGTGCGGGGTTTGGGAATACCGTTCGTCAAAAAGATTATAGGTTCGATGAAAATATTGAGGGAGCAATTAATAAAAATATTGCCATTGGGGTATATTGGTTTTCTTACGCACTCAATACGGATGAAGCAGTAAAAGAAGCCGAAGCGATGATGGAAGTTATTGAGCCATACAAAGACAAAATAACCCTACCATGTTTTATTGATTTTGAGTATGATTCTGACCGTTACTGTGAGGAACACGGAACAAAACACACCAACGCAACGCGAACGGGAGTTATTACGGCTTTTTGCAATACGGTAATAAACGCTGGGTATAATTGCGGATTTTATGCGAATCTTGATTATTGTCGGAATAAACTTAGGACTTATGAGTTATTGCAACGGTTTCCGTTGTGGCTTGCACAATATAATAAAAATTCCCCGGAATACCCGGCGTTGCTTGTACAATATAGTAGCTCCGGAAAAGTTTCGGGAATTAATGGAAATGTAGACCTTAATTATTGGGTTGAGGAGGTGAAGAAAATGGAATATACGAGTGATACCAACAATACGGCAAAGAACCCGGTTAAAATTAAACGGTGTAAATATTATACGGCGAGAATCCGGGGAGATATAACGGCGACACTAACGAATAATGTTGACTTTTGTCTTGTGCTTGGCGCACAGGTTGGGAAAGATAAATATTATAGCGTCGTTGCAATCGGCGAACCGGGAAAGCAAACGTGGGTTGAAGTGACGGACGGGAAAACGACGGCGAAGGTGTTTTGCGCGGTGATTGAATAATGCCGGTTTCAGGAAATCGTTATCTCACGCAATCTGAAATGGAAGAAAATGCTACGTATATCTGGCAACAGCTGGAACCGGATGGATGGACGCTTAACGCTGTTGCGGGAATGCTCGGGAATATGCAGTCGGAATCCACGATTAATCCGGGCATCTGGCAAAATCTTGACCCGACGAACCCGGAAAATGGTTTTGGGTTGGTGCAGTGGACGCCGTCCACGAAGTACACGGGATGGTGTCTGGAACAGGGGTTAGACCCGTCGGATATGGATAGCGCGTTGGCGCGTATCACGTATGAGCTTAACACGGGCCAGCAATATTACCAGACCGCACAATACCCTCTTTCTTTTTCAGAATTTAAGGTTAGCACGGAATCTCCGAATTATTTGGGGATGGCGTTCCTGTATAATTATGAGAGACCCGCGGATTATAACCAACCGTGGAGAGGGACGCAAGCGGAAGAATGGTATAGTTTCTTGAGCGGTGGTCCGGGGCCGGGCCCGGGGCCAGGACCGGGACCCGGGCCATACCTCCCGCCAAAATCCAAATGGATTTATTGGTTAAAACCTTACAAAAATTATTTAGGAGTGTGAATCAATGAAACGTACAAAAAATGAAATTATGGAAATGCTTAGAAAAAAGATTGGAGATGATGACGAAAGCTTGCAGATTCTGGAGGATGTCACGGACACTTTCGGTGACGTGGAAACTAGCGACGAATGGAAAACGAAGTATGACGAACTTGACCGCCAATGGCGCGAGCGTTATCGCGAAAGATTTTTTACTTCGGGTGAAGAAGTAAAACGAGAAACGGAAGCGGCGCTCGAAAAAGATGAAAACGCGGATGATATGACCTTTGCGGAACTTTTTGAAGAACGCGAAGGCGATTACAATTAAGAAAGGTCGGGAAAAATAATGGCTTATAAACCGGATGCCACAAAGGCAAATGCGATTAAAAATGCGAATACTGCTCAAATCCTTAACGCTATCAGGAATGATGGTACGGAATTTTACCGCTCTAACGTTCCGGTAGCGCAAAATACGGTTGCTTCTGTTCGGGTCGTTGGTAGTGCAATCTTGGAATACCAGGCTACGAAAAACGAATTTTTGACTGCTCTCGTAAATCGTATTGGCCGCGTGTTGCTTACGTCGAAATTGTATGATAATCCATGGGCGATGTTTAAAAAGGGAATGCTGGAATACGGTGAGTCGATTGAAGATATTTTCGTCAATATTGCCAAAGTTCACCAGTTTGACCCGGAAGTTGCCGAAACGGAAGTCTATAAGAGGGAAATTCCCGACGTCCGGGCGGCGTTTTACCGGCTGAATTATCAGAAATTCTACAAAGCAACTATTTCTCATGACCAGCTGAAACAGGCGTTTCTGTCCCTGGAAGGTGTTAATGAACTTGTCGCAGGGATTGTTGATGCCATGTATACGGGTGCGGCGTACGACGAATTCCAGGTTATGAAATATATGCTTGCCCGCGAAATTCTTGACGGCAATTTCTATGGTGTGAATGTCGGTGCAGTATCCGCGGATAACGCCAGTACGATTGTATCTACCATTAAAGGTGTTGCTAACAAGCTTACGTTCCTTACGGATAATTACAATCCAGCAGGCGTGAAAACGTATAGTAATTTTGACGATCAGTATTTAATTCTTAACGCGAATTTTGAAGCAACCGTTGGCGTGAATGTTTTGGCGACGGCGTTTAACCGCACGGACGCGGAATTCATGGGGCATCGTGTCCTGGTGGATGGTTTCGGCGACCTTGATACTGACCGGCTGAACATGTTGTTCGGCGGGATGCCCGGCTATGAAGAAATTGGTTCCGCTGACCTTCAGGCGCTCAACGAAATTCCTGGTGTTACGGTTGACCGTAATTTCTTTATGATTTTTGACAATCTGTATAATTTCACGGAGAATTATAACGGACAGGGCCTTTACTGGAATTATTTCTACCACACTTGGAAAACGTTTGCGGTTTCGCCGTTCGCTAACCGTGCGGTATTTACGACGGCGGCTCCGGGTGTTACGAGTGTTACGGTAAGTCCGTCGGCAATCACCTTGAGCAAGGGCGCAAGCACGCAACTGAGCGCGACGGTACAGACCACGGATTTTGCGCCGCAGACCGTAATGTGGACATCGTCCAGCGAAAATACTACGGTAGATGCCAACGGGTATGTGACGGTAGGCGCGTCGGAAACCAATGCAACCGTTACGATTACAGCGACAAGTACATTTGACGCAAGCAAAAAAGATGAGTGCGTAATCACGGTATCGGGTAACTAATTGAGAGGAGGTTGTCAGGGTGGCATACATTGTGCCAAATACAACGATTTATATTTGCAAAGGTGTGCCACTTGACAACACCTACAAACATACGTTATACTTTTCAAGCCCATCGGCTCAACAACAATATTTTTCCGGAAAAGTAAAAACCACGCTATCACAATATACCTATCAGCGTAATGAAGCATATGTGCGTGCGGGTGTATGCGCGGACGATATTTTCGAATGCAATTATTTAATGTTTCAAAATACGGCGTACGGCAATAAATGGTGGTACGCGTTTATTACGGACATTCGATGGGTTAATAATGAAGTTTCTGAAATTTATTTTGAAATTGATAATTTGCAGTCATATTTATTTGACGTGGATGTTGCCCAATGCTACGTGGAGCGCGAACATAGCGCAACGGATGAAATCGGTGATAACTTGCTAGCGGATAATTTGCCGTTGGGTGACCATGTTCAATACGGAATACCCGAAACGCCGGGTGAGTTGCTCTTACCCGAAATTGTTGTCGCGGCTACTTTTGACGAAAATTTTGAATCGGCTCAAGGACACATATACGGTTCTGGCATTTATTCCGGGTTATGTTACAATGTTTTTCATATAACGCAAGAAAGCGCAATTAATTCGTTTATCGAACAAGCGGTGGAAAAAAATTTGGCTGAAGGTATCGTCGCTATATATATTACCCCGGGAATCCCTCCCGTATACGATGGTACAGCAGTCCAACCCTTATCTTTTTCAGTCGATAAGGAATACGGAAGTTTTGATGGGTATACACCAAAAAACAATAAGTTGTATACATATCCCTATAATTATCTATATGTATATTGCCCTTCGGGGGTCGGCGCAACATACGCGTATGAATATTTTTCTAATAAACGAGCAACGTTTATGTATATGCTTTCAGCATCTTTGGCGCCAGATGTTACCATAGCCCCCACAAATTATAAAGGCTTTGCTCAAAATCTAAATGAAAAAATAACAATTACGGGATATCCCCAATGCGCTTATAATGTCGATACCTATAAGGCGTGGCTTGCTCAAAATGGTTCCGCGTTTATCACAAGCGGAATATCTAATATTTTGGGTGGCGCGGTTGGAATGGTTGGAAGCGCACTAACAGGAAATGTTATTGGCGCGGTCAGCGCGGGGATTTCCACGGCGACCAATATCGCCCAAGATATTAATACCATTAACCGTATTGCAAGTATGCCTGACCACGCGAAAGGCTCGGCAACTGGCGGGAGTTTGGATGCTTATCTACAAAGAATCCCGTATTTCCAAAATATGCGGGTGCGCCGCGAATATGCGGAAATTATCGATAATTATTGGACAATGTATGGTTACCCCTGCCGCCGTGTGAAAACCCCGAATATCTCGGCCCGCCCTGGATGGAATTATACGCGGACAATCGGTTGTACGGTTCTGGGTGAAGCCCCGTCTCCGGTGCTTGCGCAGATAGGGCAAATTTATGATAGAGGAATTACATTTTGGAAAAATCCGGCAAACGTGGGAAATTATAGCGGTGATAATAGTGTTTAAGGGGTGACGGGATGAAAACGAAAGCGAATAGTTTTGAGAGTACCGCATTTTTGAACAATGCAACTTATAATGATTATTTCAACCGAATCTTTAACTTAAGCACTGCGCGCTTTAAGTGGAATAATTTACCGGATTCCATTAATACAAGATATCTGGAACAAACCTTATTTTACCATGGTTCGTGCATTGTTTTCCGGGATGAAATTATTGGTTTGCTTGCCCTCCCGATGGAAATGAACGGGAATTTTGACGTTTACGGCGACCCGATTGACCGTATTGCTTACTCTACTTATAACCATTACCGCAAAAGATTAAACCGTGATAATAGCGTTATCGTTTATAACAATTATTCACGGGTGCCGACGGTTCCGGAAGCACAGTTGTATGCGGCAAGATTTAGCGAAGTTGAACGCGCGATTGACGTAAACGTTAAAGGCCAGAAAACACCTAAAATTATTCTTTGTCAGGAAAATAAAAGGTTGACGCTTAAAAATCTATATATGCAATACGACGGGAATACACCGTTTATTTTCGGGGATAAAAACTTAGATTTGCAGGGAATTACGGTGCTGGACACGTCTTCCCCTTATATTTCCGATAAGTTATTTGCACTTAAATCAAGATATTGGAGTGACCTATATACTTTCTTGGGAATCCAAAATGCACCCGGCGAAAAGAAAGAACGGGTTGTAACAGGTGAAGTAGATAGCAATCTCGGCGCAACAACCGCAAACCGGCTTTCATGGCTTAATGCGCGACGGGATGCCGTAGAAAAAATTAACGTAATGTTCAATACGAATATCAGTGTAGATTTCGCAGAAGAGTACACTGAATTGCAAAAAGCACAATATAATCTTGTGGAAAACTCACCGGGAGAATATTCTCCTAAATCCAATGAGCCGAAAGGAAGTGCGGCCGATGAGTAAATACACGACGGAATTGCGGTTCATTTGCGAACAAGTTGCGGGAAATACGGAATCTAAAGGTTATAGTGATGCCAACTCGATTGTCAAAGTGGCCGCGCCGCTGATTTTCAATTTTGATTTTCCAATTTTTGACGAAAAGTATCGTGTTCCACTCGAAACAAAAATTCTAAAACATTTTTATACACGGGAAATCGGGTTTGAAACATTTGGGCTATGGAAGCTTAAGCTCGATACAAAACTCAATGAAATTATGCCGTATTATAACCAGTTGTACAAATCGGAATTGTTAGAGTTTAATCCCTTATGGGACACGGACTTGACAACTCAGCATAAACGCGACAATAACGGTACTCAAAATTCTACAGCAGAATCTAATGCAAAGGCAACGGCGGAATCTCAACAGGGCACAACAAGCAACACAAATGAAACAACACAGGGCGGAGAAGAGACACAACGGAATATTACACACACGATAAACAATAAATCCCAGAACGCTTATTCGGATACCCCACAAGGTGGAATCACGAATACGAGCCTTCCGCTACCGAATCCTAGTTACTTAACAGATTACCGGGAAATTTTGGACACGGGGAACAATTCGGACAGTGATACCTACCAGGGTAACACGGCGGGAAAACGCGAAATTAATGATACTGCAAACACACAAGCAAATTCCGAAAGTAATACGGATGTTAATAGCTCAAGTAGCACAGCTGTTTCTAATTTGGAAGAATATATTCAGACAATCGTTGGAAAACGTAGTGGGCAATCTTATTCACAAATGCTTAATGAATTTAGAACTACATTCCTAAATATTGATATGCAAGTGATTAACGAGTTGGACGAACTGTTCTTCGGGCTTTGGTAAAATGTAAGGCGGTGATATATTGAGTTTTGGAAGTCCTATTAAACCTTTTAGGTACTGGTGTCAAAAGGTTTTACCCTTGGTGTATGATGATTCCTTATCATACTATGAAGTACTTTGTAAGTTAAGAGATAAGCTAAACGAAATAATTGAAACCCTAAACAACTATGAAGATGATATTAAAGAATATGTAGACCAGCAGATTGCAGGTATTCAGAATAATTGGCTTGATACCTTCTACAAGCTCATGAACGGATATCAGGAAGAATTTAATCGAGATATTGCTGAACTGGACGCGAAAATAGACCAAGAACATGAATGGAATGTCCAGCAACATGCGGAAATCTTGGCGGAGCTTTCGGGGCAAATCTCGGTGCTTTCCCAGATGGTTATGAACCAAAATGAAGCGACGAAAGCTTGGGTTTCGGCGAAAATTCAGGAATTAATTGACATGATTCCGGAAATTACTTCCGTGATGGTTATTGACCCGACGTCGGGCCAGATTGTCCCAATTCAGGACGCTTTGAATCATGTTTATGATTTCCTGCGGTGCTGCGCTCTTACGGCGATAGAATACGATACATTGTTCCTTACGGCGGAAAAATATGATTCCTATCAGCTGACAGCCCGTCAATATGACCTATATGCAAGGCGGTACCTCTGGCCGCACAACCCGTTGTACATGATGCACTCCCCGTTCGATGGGAGTTGGACGCGCATTCAATATGTGGTTTATAAGTTGGCGTCTCTTCATCAGACTGATTCTTTAACGGCGCAGGCTTATGATGATTTGGATTTGACTTCGGAAAATTATGATAACCGTAATATTACGGCTTATAATTATTCGTGGGCTAATCCGCTAAATTAATTTTTGGAGGTCGAACTTTATGTCTAGTACAAACAAAACACCGAATCTGGAACTTTCTCAATTCGTGGCGAATGATATCCCGAGTTGGCTGGGGGATTATAACGGTGATATGCTCAAAATCGATACCGCGGTACAGTCTGCCACTGCAAAGGCGTCCGCCGCGTCGGGTACGGCTACAACCGCGAGTAATCAGGCCCAGAACGCGCTGAATGTGGCGAATTCGGCGGAGACGCGGAGCACGAACAATGCGGAGGATATTACAGAATTGAAGAGGGCGTTGACTTTTAATAAAGTTCCTTCTGCTAATATCGCAAATACTATTACTGCTGGTAGGGATCCAGAGGTGTATTCAAGCGATTATATTACAAAAGTTTATTTTAATTATAGTCTTTCCGGAAACCCCACAAACAGTACAATTTTTGGAGAATCCGTTCGGGTTCCTTTGTTCTCGTCTAATGGAAATATTTTCAAAATCGGTACTTCAACTATCAGCGATGATAATAATAAAGTATATTGCGGGCCTTGCTCTGCTCAAACCGATACGTCTCCTTTTATCAGTCAGTATGGCGTGTACTGTTATTATGACGGTGCTAATACAATCTTTTATCTAGGCCGAGATACCGATTCGCCGGATTTACTTAGAGTTTGGGCTACGCTCATCATTTGATTCGCCGGTGAATTTGTAACACCTTATTAACTTCCCGGTCCCTCCTTACCTTGACCTGGCCTGGGCTGGCCTGTGCGGATTTCGATATTTTTGTATCGATTTCCATGCTTGTCAGTTGGGCCAGGTTGGCTTTTAGTTTTAATTGCCATATTTTGGTAAGTTTACCTTGTTTTTACAGTTCCTTATTGCACTTTATTTTTCTTTTTTGACATAATAATGTGCACAAATTCGGCTGTTTTTTCCCTTTTTTGGTTTACCGTAATCGGGTCGTTTTGTGCAGGGTGTACAGAAATTGTCCCCTTCTTTTGTACATGTTCCATAAAATTTTTTGTGCATATTGCACAATAGGCGTCTTTTGTCTATTTTCAACATAAGTTTTCAACATAGTTGTGCAACGTTAACAAAAAATTATTCTCGGATAGAATATTAAATTTTTCGATTAAAGAATTTTGTTTTTTCTTTTCCGTCACAATAAAATGCACAAAATTCGGGCGGTGCTTTTGTGCATTATGCCCTTTTCAACCGTTTTCTTCGTCAATGTGCACAAATATGTGGAAAACTTTTGTGCAATATGCACAAAAAA
>OESA01000318.1_pt1 | contig 13868 bp, 10 predicted proteins | sample 1540101 | NCBI WGS metagenome assembly OESA01 (sample SAMEA3891891, study PRJEB23780) | metagenome | biome: terrestrial biome; feature: animal house; material: Caecal content | place: Italy | collected 2015-05-05 | reverse complement strand
ATCTGTCCGTTGCTGTATCGATACATCGCGCACCTCCATGTGCAAGGTTTTGGACCTGTTCTGCTATTTTTCTTGCACTTATTATAGCGCATGACGGTTATAAAGTCACGCTATAACTGAGATTTTGTATTGTTCAGTAGACATTATTTATCTTTTCATTTCAAGAACTGTTAATCCTATTATATCAGATATACGCGAATCTTCAACTCCCATGATGGGGAATCGTGGGATCATTCTCCCCTGCCGACAGCCTGTACTTCACGCGGTTGCCGTATTTCTGAGAGGTCAGCAGGCCGAGCCTCTCGAACTTTTGCACGAAGCTCCGGATGGTGGCATAGGCGGCGTTGCCGAAATCTTTTTCCAGCCGCTTGGTCGAGAACTCCTCGTTGCCGTAGGCCGACAGCACAAATTGCCAGAGGTCTCTCTCCTTCTCGGTGATCTCGCCCCGGCTCAGCGCCTCATCGAAGGCCCGCAGGGTTTGGGGCTGCGGCTGGCCTTCGCCCAAGCGCCGGTAGACCGACTCCGCAAAGTAAACAAGAAAGGGTGTTAGGTCTAGCATACCGCTGAGCACTTGGTTTTGTTCCACCCGGCTGTAAGCTTTATAATACCGGGCACGGCTTTCTTCTATATAGCGGGACAGCGGCACAAACAGCGCCGACGAATAGCCGCACTGTACCAAATACCACAGATGCAGCAGCCGCGCCATTCTCCCGTTGCCGTCAAAGTAAGGGTGCAGGTAGGCCAGGTCAAAATGCAGCATAGCGGCTTTCAGCAGGTCGTTGTGGCCGGTGTCCTGCCCGGCAAAGGCGATCAGCTCCGCCATATACGCGGGGAGCTTCTGCCATGGAAGGCCGGTATGCTCTAGTTTACTGCTAACAATATACACTGTGTCCTGCCGATAATATTGCCCTGCCGGCAGACGGTTCTCTTCCGTGAGGAAATCGCCCACCGCCATCTGGTATAATTGAAAGAGGTTTTCCTCAGTGATGCGGTGCGCCGGGTCTGCGATAAAGTCCAGCCCCTTTTTCATTCCATAGACCCGCTGCTCGCTTTCGTTGACAGGAGCGCTGCCAGCCAGTATCCGGCGCACACTTTCGCGGGTCGTATTGATCTGCTCAATTTGGAAGGTGGCCAGAATCTCTTCCTCCATGGCTTTGGCGCCGTACTGCCGAGTACCCTGGTGGGGCGTCATCAGCACACGCACCGCCGACAAAGAGACCTGCGCCACGCTTTCCAGCCAGACCATGGGCTTCCCGTCAAAATCCCGCAAAGGAAGTTCCCGGTAGAAGCCCGCCTTCAACAGACTGACAAACTCCTGCATATCGGCCTGCGGATACTTATAGCCCAACTTCTTCAAATCCAGGATACTCGGGTCAGATAGCATTTTGGCAAACAACGCGGCTTCCATGAAAAAGCCTCCTTTAAGATGATAGTAATTGATACTTGTTAATACCAGTATACAGGAGAACCGGGAAAATTGCAAGACCGCGGCCTGCCTTATGCCACATATAACTCTTGACAACTCTTCGTTCCTGTGCTATCTTTTATACATCATAGTTTTTAACAGGTGTACTCATGACAGATCATTTAGAAAACATCCCCGCTCAGGTGGAACTGCATTTTTCTGACAATTACCGCCATTTTAAGGAGTTCCAGCTATCCCCGGAATACCGCCCCTATTGGGACAAGTGCATGGAGGCGGTGAAGGACCGGGAACTGCTCTCCCACATCATATTCTGCAACGACCTGCTTCACATCCCGCCGGTCAAGACCTTCCTGCTTTACTACGAGGGGGACTTCGTATCCATCACGGGACGGGAGGACGCCGCTCTGGACACCTTTGTCAAAAAGGCCATCGGGGCTTTCTGGGGGATGGTATTCAAGTTTGCGCTGGGTTATCGGGATCAGGAGAGTGTGTCCATCTCTTTAAATCAAAAGTTTTTTGTCCGTACAGCGACCTATTTCAAGAATCCATCTAGGCCCTCAATACGGCAGAAGTGACCTGAAACATTCCACCAAAATAAAGACAGGAGGAAGCATCATGTCAGATTTGATCCGTATCCCGGTGGGAAGGCCCCCCAGAGAACAGGCGTGTCTGCCCCAGGAGGTCTATAAGTACATTCAGGTTTCCCATGCGGAGGAAGCCGTCCCGGAACTGCTGCGGCACCTGGACCTTTTCCGGCAGATTCCTAAGACGCAGTCAAGGGAAAGCTATGCGATCCCCAGCCACCAGGAACATCGGGAGCCCCCGTCTCCAGAGGCTTCCCGCTGGGAAGAGTGGATCTGCATCATGATGTGTCAGGAAGCGCCAGACCGGGGCTATCCCTTTGGGCGGCTGGTGGATTATCAGGTTCCCCTCAAGGCCCCCGGTGGAGGGGAGCAAAACCAGGGACTTGGCAAAATAGACCTGCTGGCCCACAGCGGCGATACCGCTACCCTGCTGGAGCTGAAAGCTCCCAACAGCACCGAACATCCGCTGAAGGCGTTTTTGGAGATTTATACCTACTGGAAACTGCTGGGTGGGCTGGTAGACGCCCAAAACTTTCTGGACAACTCCGCCGCCAAGGGCGCCGAACGGCTGGACAAAGTCGTCCTGCTCTATCGGGACAGCAAAATTGCCCGCCGCCTGGAAGCGGTTTCCCCTGAAATGCGGGATTTTCTGCGGCAGCTGGAAGTCAAATGCTACCTGGTAGATCAAGTCTCCAGCGGCCCCTATGCCCGCTACCTCTTTGATCACATGACTGAGTATCCCCTATGATCCTCACCATTCAACGGGGCACCCACCAAATCGGCGGCTGCGTCACTGAGCTGCGCACGGATACCACCTGTATCCTGATCGACCTGGGCAGCCCTCTCCCCGGCCCGGACGGAGCCGTTCCCAAGGAACCCCTGTCTCTGCCCGGCGTTACCGCCCCGGGAACGCCCTGTGACGGCGTGTTCTTCACCCATAATCACGGGGACCACATCGGGCAGATCGGCTGTATCCTGCCGGAAGTTCCCCTGTTTCTGGGCGAAACTGCTCGGGAGGTGGCGCTGGCGCTGCATCGCCGCCTGGCCCGGCATGACGCCGAGAGCTGCGCCCCTACCCTGGCTGCCCTGGAACGGGCCCACACCTTCCGCCCCGGCGTACCGCTGACGGTGGGCAACCTGCGCATTACCCCGTTGCTGGTAGACCACTCTGCTTTTGACGCCTATATGTTTATGATCGAGGGGAACGGTGTCCGCATACTCCACACCGGAGATTTCCGCAATCACGGCCCTCGGGGCAAGGCCCTGTATCTCGTCCTGCGCCGCTATGTAGGCCAGGTGGACTGGCTTATCTGTGAGGGTACTACCCTTTCCCGCCCCCGTCAGCCCACCCTGACCGAATGGGAGCTGGGCCGCCGCGCCAGGGCCATCATCCAGAAGCACCGGCATGTGTTTGTGGTGTGCGCCTCTACTAACATTGATCGGATCGCCGTTTTCGCCCATCATACGCCCCGCCGCCGGCCTGTGGTATGCGATTTTCATCAAAAGGAAATTCTGAATCTGGTACAAGCCCATAGCGGGGACAAAAGCTCGTTTTACCGCTTTGACCGGGTTATCCCTTACTCTGGCCGGAATACGAAACTGCTGCGCTGGATGGAGGATCAAGGCTTCGTTATGTTTGTCCGGGCGAATGACCGGTTCCGGCAGTTCATGGAACCCTACCGGAACGACTGCGTGGTGCTCTACTCCATGTGGGGCGGCTATTTGGACGGGCCTTGCGCTAATCCCAGCCTGCTCCAGTTGCTGGAGGGCTTTTCTGTGATCCGCCTCCACACCAGCGGGCACGCCGACCAGAACACTTTGCGTGAGGTCTACCGCATCCTGCAGCCCCGCTGTGGGATCATTCCCATCCACGGGGAGCAGCCAGAGGCATTTCATAATTTGGCGCTGGGCTGCCCAGTGCTTTGCCTGGAGGATGGAGATTCTTTGACTCTATAACGAGCGAAAAGTACAATATAAGCTAAACGGGAATTCATACGACAATGCAGCAATAGATTAGGTACTTCTTGTATAAGCTTCATACAGATGGAAAAGAGCTATTCCTAGTTGCAAAAATCGGCACCCAAGCTCCATCTGCACGCTGTTTGAGCACCACTTTCACGCACTAAAACCCCACCCCATATTGCAAGGACTCTGCTGGCCGGTCGGCTGGCAGAGTCTTTACAATGAAAAAGATCGCCATTTCGATGAAACGCCGCTCAACACTATTTCTGCACAAGTATAGCTTACATGACCGACAAGCCGGCCTAAAAACTCCGGCAAGGTGGCTCAAAAAAGCCGTGCAGACGGCTTACAGTGGCCGATTTTTGCAGTTGGCTAGTACGTTATTTCGTGGGGCGGTTACGTCTATCCTTCCTTGTTAATATTATACCGCCAAAACAAGGTTTATAAAATGACTTTGTCAACAGGTCCAAGACTTGATACTACCATTTATTTTTTGACATTTTTATTTATATAATTAGTGGGCTGTGAAACAGTTGCATTTTGGTGGTTTCTGGAAACATCAGGGCTAGCGATATTGGCATAAATATTTTCAACCAATCTATTCAGCGTTTCCTTCCTACAGGCAGATTTCAATTCACATTCCCAAACAACAATAACATGCCAGCCAAGTTCTTTCAACTCTTCATAATTATATACGTCGCGTTTGACATTATCTTCGATTTTCTTTTTCCAGAACTCCGCATTGTTCTTGGGCCAAACAAAATAATGACATCCTTCATGCTTGTGCCAAAAACAACCATTGACAAATACTATTGTTTTGTATTTTGGAAGAACTATATCCGGCTTTCCCGGAAGTTTGGAAACATTTTTTCTGTAGCGGAATCCCCTGGAAAAAAGATATTTGCGCACAATCTCCTCAGGCTTCGTATTTTTGTTCCGGATCCGGGACATATTGTAACTTCGCTGCTGCGGAGTAAGTACATCTGCCATTTTATTTGCTCCTCAAATCCTGTAAACCTTATTCCGGATAACTTTCCTCTCTGGCTTTTTTCAGGACTTGCAAAATACGTGCACATTGTCTTTCACTTGGAAACTTTCCTGTTTCCATGGCAATGGCAACTTTCAAAAAGGAGATATCCTGAGGTGTAAAGACGTGATTTGCAATTCCCCACTTCAGCAGTCTTTTCCATTTTTCAACACCATAATGAGCAACTTCAATCATGGCAGATGCTCTGTTTTCCATCTTTTGTTCTTTTTGGGCCTGCTTTCTTTCTTCCTTCTCGTCTGCAGCATCCACCAGCTCCTGCTTGAATTTTTCACTCAGGGGCACTGATATCTTCATTGCTTTTTTCCAGCATGCTTCCCGTTTTGCCCATTCTGTAACGTTTTGAACTTCGCGTTTTGGATCAATCAAATGATTGTACATTGCTTCCGCAATGTTTTCCAGCTCTGTTTCTGTTGTATGTGATACAGCCTGTTGACTCCAAACCGTTTTAAAATCAAATACCAATCCCGGGCATTCCAAATTAATCCGATAAAACAGGTAGGAAAGTGTATATGTAACCACTTGGGCCTTGTATCCCATTTCATACCACGAAGCGTATTTTACAATATGATCAACTTTTTTGTAAAGGATATTCAGACATACAACTTGCTTAAAAAAGCGTTCATTAAATTGTGCTTCATCTTTTTCCCATACATCACTCGCCCATTCGGCGAACTGAATGAAATTTTTCTGCGCACCTGTGCTCACCTGATAAGGAAGCAGTCTGTAAATATTATAAAGCTTCGCCAGATCCGTTTTGGTGAACATTTGCGCCTTGGGATTTTGAAGCAGAAATTTATCTTTTTCTGCCTTTGTCATGCGGCTTTGCTGCTGTTTGTATTGTCCTCTGGTTCTTTCATAATACCAATGCGTTCCATATTGATTGCCCATAACCGCAGGCGCAAGTATTCTGCGCGAAAAATCCTCCATACGTATATGAAATGCGTGGTTTGAGAAGAAATCAGCATCGCTGACTTTATTCTGTTTATTTGCGTACTTTGCTATGTTGGGAATAAGCTTCATTGCTTTTTCCGGCGTGACAACTGAAAGTTTCATTGGAACATAGATATCTTTCAGCCCATTTGCTCTATCCTTGTCATTGACCATAGCTGCAGCAAGAGAAGCTGTTGTTTGTCCACCATTTACAATCTGCAGGGCAGTGATTCTGGTAATATACGGACATACTTTTCCATATTCAACCTGAACATCATATGCAGTTGCTGCAATACCATTGTTGTATGCAAAAAACATTGTTGGTTCATTCAATATTGTATTCCGAATACCCTTATTGATTTTTCCTTTTACAGACAAAAAGGAGCGCACATTTCCCTCCAGCAGGCGTCCTCCATACTTATTATACAGATGTGCCAAGACTGCGCCAGGAATGGTACACAAATAAGCTGTATAATCCTCATTTGAACCTGCCTGAAGACATGGAATACCGAGCTCTGAAAACTCTTTCAGATCAATGACAATTTCTTCCTTGCCAGTTTTGGACTCATATAGTCCCTGTAATCTGGAAATATCCCATATATGATATTCTGCAACCGCATCACCAATGGTTGTATTGGGTATTTCCTTGATGCGATTGCTCATAACCATATCTGTTATGAGGTAAAATTTGTATTTTAAAACGTTACTGTATCTTTTTTGTATATCCAGAGCCAGCCCATACCCAGGGGAACTTTCCTCTGCATATTTCTGGATAAAACCCGATCTGGCTTCTTCAACAAAAGCACGCGCCCGTTTGAAATGGCCCTCTGCCTCCGTTGCTGTGAGTGACTGTGGTTCCAAGCTGTCCGCGAATGGACATGCGACGATCGTCAGACAATTTTCCAGAGCACTGTAGAAATAGCCGTCAATCAGGATTTGCTTATTATGCGATCCGACTCCCTCATACGAGAGCTGTTCAAAATCTTCAAATTCTTCTGCATCCACAAGAGCATTAGCATATAACGCAAGAAATTCTTCCTTGGGAGATGTTCCATTTGCAGACGCATTGAAGTGGACTTCATCCAAAATGCCACTTCGAAACTCTTTTAAATCCATGGAATTACTCCTTTCTGTAACTACTGATTGCAGCAAGGGAAAGAGAATACTTTGCCTTTAATACGCTGGAAGGAATTTCGTTGCGACGAAGGCAAGGAAAAACTGAATCCACACGGTAGTATGCAGCGCCTTTTATCTCAAACAGGTAATCCGGCAACTCATATTCCGGTCTGGGACAATAGCCGTATCGCAGCAGCATATTGGTAAACCACGCCTTTATATCATCATTTGAGATCGATGAAAGTATTTCATTGTAGAGTAAGTTCAGATTTATCGCATTTTCATTGGTAGGACTGGTTCTGTCGGCGTTGATGACAACAAGCTCACCAGGAACTGAGCTGTCCAGCTGCTCAACAGAAGAAATCTTCACTTCGCTACAACTACCCGAAATGGTTTTCACTTCGTACCATGTCTCCCCGATAATAAAATCCTGTGGCAAATATCTCGGGCCTGTCCATGACATCACTGTCTGATCCACGCCGTATTGGGGTGCAAGATATTTCTGAAGGCAGAACATTTCTCCGAGCAAGCCTTTGACCTCTTCCGAAGAAAGCAGAGTTCTGCGTGAGTTGGCCAGCATCTCCTTCCACTCTTTATACCGGTTTACAATAAATGCAGCGGCTTTGTTTGTGTTTTTCAGATTGCGGGACGTATCGATAATGTCCGAGCAGAACAGGATGAACATATCTTCATAGGTATCATCCATCAATGAAAAAACAAGCGTCCATCGACCATCCTTCCTGGCCCCAACACTGGTTTTGATCATTCTGGACGACACTGCACCGACCGGCTGTATATCAGTAACCAGGAGCATCGTCCATCTTGACATTTCATCCTTCCCAACATATAAATCAAGTGGATGTGTACCATCCACTCGCTTATACGAATCCAGTTCATCAAAAGATTCAAACAAATTCCGCAAACCTGTCATTTTTATTCCTCCGGGATTGTGTCATCAACTTCTGCAAAATCGTTCGCATCTTCAGCCCCAAAAATCTCGAGCCATTTCTGCTTGTTGATTTTATACTTAACCCGCATTTCACGTATTCCATGAATCATGGGAATACCTATGCTCAATCCCACAACCGGACATTCAATGGAGTCCACAATCTTCTGCATTGCCTTGGAATATTCTTCACTGTCTTCATCCTTATGTTCGTAACACAGTTTTACAGGATAAATCACAAGCAAGGGATTTCTTTTGTGTCCTGAACGAAAATAGAATTTTTCACCCGGTGTTTTTCCAGGCTCTCCGTATTTGGCCTCAATTTCTTTTGCTTCCTCTTCCGTCAAACCGCCTTTTGCAAGATCCTTACTGCCCAGCCTTGAATTTTTTCCAGACATCTGCAGCGATTTTGTGTCTTTCCTGTATGAGAACTTACGCATAACCGGGTGAACACTCAACCCGGCAAAGTCAATTTTCGGATTTTTCGCAGTACCACCGGCAATAAGAACATCCCATTTGTCAAAAACTCCTGTTTGATCCCCCTCAAACATTTTCAGAAGCTCATCAATGATAAAGCCAGTCCCACTGTTCATGGTGTGAACTGAAAAGTCACTCAGATAATCTACAATATTTTTCTTGGCTACATCTAGGAACTGGGGGTGTTTCAATGCCAGAACCGGATCGTTCTGGTGTACCGGGTACTGCTCTTGAAGGGCATGGAGAAACTCTTTCGTCTCTCCATAATTTCTTTGCAGGATGTCCGGAGCGCTGTGAACATATTTTGTCTCAATAACCTCGCCACTGAAGTTCACAACCGTCTCGTAGTCTTTTGCTGTCCTCATTTTATTGCGTGCAGTTACCAGCAGTCCCTGGATATCCGAACGGACTGCAAGGCCAAAATCTCTGGGCGTCATGTTTGCATCCTGCATGCGCTTTACGTCTGACCGCAATTCATCTGTCGCTGCAGAAATGTAGCTGTACCAATCCATGGACAATGTCGGCATCCAGACTTTACAAAGATCTCTGTAATTTCCCCGGTAACCAAACCACCGACCCATTTGCATCAAGGTATCATACATCGTGGAATTTCGGTAGAAGTAGCTCGTGCAAAGACCTTCCAGCGTCAATCCGCGCGACAGACTCAGTCCACCAACAGCAATCAACCGCAATCCAATGTCATTCGGTTCTTTTTCGTACTTCTCATAATCAAGGCTCTTAGGTGCATTTCCTCCATTGACGGTACGAACTTCTATTCTTGAAATTGCAGGATACAGAACCTTCTGAATTTCTTCCCAAGAAAAATGCTGCAAATCAGAGAAATCGGGATCCTGAGAAAACCTCTTAAAATATTTATCATATACATTTTTTATAACTGCAAATGACTCATACTGAAGTGCTTCTCCACCCAGCATGTAATAATTGCGTATTTCGCGCTTCCAGTCCCGCACAAAGCCATCCACAATTTTTGTAATCTGATTTTGTACAATGATGAAACGCGAAATATTAATCATCATTGTACGATGTGCCTTGTTGTCACCACGCAAATCCCGGACTGCATTCGCAATAAAAAACGCTGCCAGCGCTTCTTTCAGGCTCTCCGGAAGGTATTGCAACGCATCATCCTTTTTATGGCGAATGGGCAGAGCCATTTCGCAATCATCATTGGATTCCAGCATATATCCATATTTTGCATTTTCTCCAAATATGGTCCTGGCCCCAATATAATTGGATGGTGCTTCCAACGCATAAATGAAATCTCTCGGAAAAAGATCCTCTTTCAGCATCTTTTCTTCGGAATCCGGATCGATGAATATGTTGGCGTATGGGGTTGCCGTAAATCCAACATAATTTGCTTTCTCAAAAAGTTCCAGAAGTTTCCGAATGCCTTTGTTAATTGCTGTTACAGAATCAACTTTGGTATTGACTGAAGCATTGTCTGCCTCATCATCAATCAACAGCATCGGGAGATCAATTTTTTTAGTAACTTTATTGGCATTATATAATCTTAACCAGCGCTCCAGTTTTTCAAGGACACTTTTATTCTTTTTAAGCACAAAAATAACCGGTGCACTAATGGTATTCAGCTGCCCCACAATTTTCTTTGCAGTTGCCGCATTAAAATCACTGGTTGTTGATGTAACTGCCCATCCACTTGTGCTGGGATCAATTGCGCCCACACCAACCTGAACATTGTTGTTTTCCAGAACAGTAAAGGCATAGCTGTCCAGCCCAATAAATCCTTCATCGATGCGTTGCTGTGTCTGTCTCCGCAGTTTTTCAATGGTGCCTGTCAGCAAAATGATAACCCGATAATGTGCATCTGCTGCTTTATTAATCAGTCCAATATAAGTTGATGTTTTTCCGGACTGAACATCACCAATGCACAATCCTCTTCTGGGAGACTGAAAATCCTGCGAGGGATCACCCAGCAAATCCATAATTTCATCCGTTGACTTGTCAAGCTCATCAATTGTATCCTTGTTCCAATGTTTTTCCTTAATCAAATAAAGCCGATACCGGTCCCAAAATTTTGACGGATTGTTTGCCTTAGCTGCCATATACCAGGGGGCATGATCTCCTTCTTTTACAAAATGTCCTCTGTCAATTTTGATTTGAAGAACGGTATGAAGCTCCGTAATAACTTCCTTGCGCTCTTTTTCGGACAGCCTCGGAGTTCCGAACCCCATGGAATTGGCTTGGTCGTACATATCAACCAGGCCGGTAATCTGCTCTTCCGGAATGGGTTTCTTGATAGCGCTAATATTCACCAAGATCGTTGCAATAATATTTTTTTGATTGTCAGTCATTTCCATATACCTCGTTTATCTTTGCAACAACATCCGGATATTTGATAAAGAAGTCCATCTTGTCCATAGATTTGAGAAAGGCTTCCACATCTCCACCCATACCTTCAATCTGATGAACCATTTGTTCAGCCATTAGATAAACTTCATTTGTCTCCAGAGAACCTTCCTTAACATTTGCTTCACTTTTCGCCATACGATAATAAACGTCCGAATACGGAAAAGCATCTTCAAGCATTTTTATAAACGAGTCCAGTAGAGTGCTTCCCTCTTCATCAAGATGCGTTTCCAGCATTTTTATTATCGGCAAACTTCTGTTGATTCTGTATTGAAACCGCCCTCTGTCATCAATCGGATTCCAAATATGTACAAGATTATCTTCCTGCAGATTCCGTCCTCTGTATTTGTATACACGCTCGCTGCGGCCAATGGTATTTTCAACGATATCAACCAAACTTTTCTTGATGAAATGCGGTAACGAAGCCGTTGCCTTTTTGATGTCAATTTCCCAGATATCATCCAGCGAGTTTGGGATATCCACACGGACGCGCGCCAGTTTTCCGAGTTCATTCTGCTTGATCAACCGGAACCATGTGCCCCAAATAATAAGTCTTTTATTTCTGTAAATATAGAATCCCTGTTGCTGGCGCAGATTGTCCTTGCCTCCAAGCATCTCCATATCCTGACAGGATAGCTTGCTTATATGTGGAAGAACGAAAGGCTTCACCCTGATCTCATCTGATGCAATACGCAGGACCTGTTCGCTCATAGGCTGCGTAGCAGGATGTTTTGTCAGAAACGGATCTATTCCTTTTAATGTTTCTCCATTGAAAATAATTGATATATGATTTTTGGGATTTTCGTCACTGATAAAGCGATGAAAAACAAGGGACAGATGATTTCTGGTTAAGTCTATTTTTTCATCAAAAGCTTTTTGAATATTTACTGCCCTCTGCTGTAATCTGTCAAATTCTTCCCATATTACAACTGTTCCTGACTGTTTGGATTGCAGATAGTCATACCCTAGGATATTGCGCGTTTCTTCTTCCTGGAAGAGTTTTAAAGCCCAGTTTCCTTGCTGAATGATATAGTCAAGATCCCAGCATGCTGCACATATACTGCCATCTTTTCTGGACAGAACTGTAACTTTACGGCACTGTGACAAAGATGCCATTTTAAGCCCGAGTCCAAATCTGCCAAGGTCATCTTTTCGGCGTTTATCACTGGAACTTTGGCTGCCATAACGCATCGCATTTTCCAACTCGTCGGTATTCATTCCCCATCCATTGTCTTCGATGCATAAATACTGTGGCTCTTTGGATGAAAACAAAACCCGGATTTCTGATGCCAAAGCGCTGATGCTGTTATCAATAATATCTGCAACAGCTGCCTCAAAGGAGTACCCGATAGATCGGGTGGATTCCACCAGAATTGGTGCATACGGGACAACTATTTTTTCCTTTATGATACTCACCTCAGGACAGATATTTCAAGATCCAGTCAGATGCCGTTATCCTCTTTGAAATATTTAAGTAATGCCATGGCAACATTATAGGCCAGACGCACCGGAACAGCATTGCCAATTTGTTTGTATGCAAGTGTACGCGAAGGTTTTCCTGTAACGGATTCAAAATAATAATTGTCGGGAAACGTTTGAATTCTTGCCGCCTCGCGCGGTGTCAAAGATCTGTTTTGCGCAATATCAGGATGGATATAGTAATGTCCGTCTCTGCAGATATGCGCCACCACAGTCTGTGTACATGGAAGATTTCCAGCAACTACCTTGAAACGATCCAAGAAGCTTTTTGTATTGTTGTGAGTTCTTAATCTTTCCGGCAGGTCTGTATATGCAACCCTCATTTTCTTTTTATTCCAAGTATCTACCACAATACGGTAAATTTCAAGATCTTGCGGTGTGTTGGGCCTTGCTTGATGGTAAGTTACAGGTTCCCGGTCGTATTCCTTGATCCCTGCCTCATATAGGTATTTTCCTAAATATGGAAGAGTTTTTACTGGTGTGATTTTACCTCCTCCAGCTCTTATGAACGGCAGATCTCGAAAGAGCTCATATACTCTGTACTTGTTTTCAATAACCGGGATATCTGGATAAAACCCTTGGTGCTCACCTCGTTTTCCAATAAGGATAATTCTTTTTCGATTTTGAAGCACCCCATAGTCTACCGCATTCAAAATTTTCCAACTGGTGGAGTATCCATATTTTTTAAAAAGTGCCTGCATATTGTCAAGGTGGAGTGTACCATCCTCGTCTTTTGCGGAGAGCAATCCCACAACATTTTCAAATACAAAATATTGAGGATTATACTTTCTCAAAAATTCGGCATAAAGCTTATAAAGATAATTGCGTTTGTCTCCCATCATATGGTTGATTGATCTTGATCGCCCCGCAATTGAGTATGCTTGGCAAGGAGGACCTCCAACTATAAGATCAAGTTTTTTTCCATTCAAAAATTTGTCAATATCAGAAAATACTTTTTGTAGGTTGTCTTCCGAAATTTCATAATTTAAAACAGAATCCAATATATGTTGTGGAATATTTCGATAAAATTCGTCTCTAGAAATTCTCTGTTCAAGGTATTGATTATATATTGAGATTTTATTTTGTTGCTTCAACCAATGGTATGCCGCACGCGTTTTCAAACTATAACATGCGGCAATGTCCATTTCCACGTGAGCCACTGGTTCATAACCTGCACAAATAAATCCTTCCGAAAGACCTCCTGCTCCTGCAAATAAATCCAGATAATTTGGCATCATTACACTCCAAATGTTTGATTTTAAGCAAAATTCACGCTTGTAATTCAATCTTTGATTTGTCTTGCGATCAGTAGTTTTTAAGGATGCTTGATAGAAAATATATATTGGCAACCTGTTTCAAAACCATGGAACCATGATGTGCTATTCCATCACATCAAGTTTCGACAAACGTATCTTGGTTCTGTACTGTCAGTTAACATTATGTATGATTCGTTCTATAGCTAATGTCTACTGAACAATCAATAGTTTTTTCCTCATGCGAAAAACCTCCGGCCAT
>OESA01000314.1_pt1 | contig 13900 bp, 12 predicted proteins | sample 1540101 | NCBI WGS metagenome assembly OESA01 (sample SAMEA3891891, study PRJEB23780) | metagenome | biome: terrestrial biome; feature: animal house; material: Caecal content | place: Italy | collected 2015-05-05 | reverse complement strand
TTTAACAAGGGGGGCTTTGGTTCGTGCGTCTATTTCCACCGCAGTAACGTTACCGGGCACTGGAGGGGCAGTAACGATACGCAGAAGGCTACCGTGCGCATTGTCAGCGGCCACTGGCCGCCGCCCAGAGGCCGTCGGGGTAGAGGCCCTGGTCGGTGAGGCCCTTGAGGGCTGCAACCACCATGGGCTTGTCCTCGGCATAGGTGACGCCATACCACCGGTCGCCGGTGGGCAGCACCTTTACCCGGACCGCCCCTTCCCGGAGAAGCTGGCCTACGGTCATGGGCAGATAAAATTCCGCCTTGGCAGGATTCTGGGACACCTCATCTCTGAGAAACTCCGGGAACCGCCGGGCAATCTCCTCCACAAAGCCCTGGGTAAAGCCCCACATATTCATGGAAACCGGAGTATCTCCCGGCACATCCTCCCAGGTCTTGCCCTCGTCCGCCGTAAAGTGGATGCCGCCGGGATACTTTTCAATCCGGGTCCGCTCCACAATGGAGGTGAGATTCCCCTCCCCGTCGGTCTGGCACACGCCCCGGGCCACGGAGCCGTTGTCCGTCACGGTGTTCCCCAGACGATAGCCAATCATGCAAAATTCATAAGGCTGGCTGTCCTTGCTCTCCACCAGGAAATCATACAGCCGCTGGAACGCCTCTGGGCCATAGTAGTCATCGGCGTTGATAACCCCAAAGGGGGCATCCCCGATCTCCGCCCGGGCGCAGAGCACCGCATGGCTGGTGCCCCAGGGCTTGGTGCGCTCTTCCGGTACCGTAAAGCCCTCCGGAACCTTGGTAAGCTCCTGATAGGCATAGCGGATTTCCATGGGGCAGCCTTCCAGCCGCTTCCCTACGGTCTCCATAAAGTCCTTTTTAATGGCTTCCTTGATGATAATTACCGCAGTCTGGAAGCCGGCTCTGTGGGCATCGTACAGGGAATAGTCCAAAATGGCCTCTCCCTGGGTACCCACCGGGTCAATCTGCTTCAGTCCGCCGTAACGGCTGCCCATTCCGGCAGCCAGAACCACCAATACAGGCTTGTTCATTTGTAAGACCTCCCAGTCTTTTCTTTATTTATTATGCCCCAAAGGGCAGAATTTCTCCATACTATCCCAGCAAATCCGCAAGATCTACACAAATTTCCTGCTTTTTCAGCTTTTCCCAGGAAAATTCTTCCGCCAGCTCCCGGGGGCTGATGGCCTCCTGCCTGGGAAGCAGCCCTGCCTGCCAGGCAAGCCACCCCACCAGGGCCTCCGGCCTGTGGGTCAGCCGCAGCCGCCCCAGATCCAGATCCTTGTCCCGCTTGCTCAGCCGACGCCCATCCCGGGCGGTGAGCAGAGGCACATGGCCGTACTCCGGGTGGGCATAGCCCAGCAAATCCTGCAGGTACATCTGCCGGGGCGCAGACCCCAGCAAATCCACGCCCCGCACCACCTGGGTCACCCCAAAATCCCCGTCGTCCACGGTGACTGCCAGCTGGTAGACAAAAACCCCGTCCGCCCGGCGCACCACAAAATCGCCGCAGCCGGAAGATAAGTTCTGAACATACTCTCCCTGGCACAAATCCGCCACCCGGTACTCCCGGTCCGGCACCAGAAGCCGCCAGGCAGGCTTCCGCTGAAAGGCCGCCCGCTCCCGGTCAGAAAGCCCCCGGCAGGTGCCGGGGTACACATAGGTGCCGTCACTCTGGTGGGGGGCATTGACGCTGTGAAGCTGGCTGCGGGTGCAGTAGCAGGGGTACAGAAGCCCCAGCTCCTGCAATTTCCCGAAAGCCGCCTCATAGGCCGCCGTCCGCCGGCTCTGGGGCGGGGTCTCCTCATCCCAGGGAAGTCCCAGCCAGAGAAGATCCTGCCGCAGCACCTCTCCCAGTTCCGGGCTGGTGCGCTGGGTGTCCAGATCCTCCATCCGCAAAAGAAGGCTTCCTCCCCGGGACTTGACGGACAGCCAGGCAATCAGGGCAGCGAATACGTTTCCCAGATGCATCCGGCCGGAGGGGGTGGGGGCGAACCGCCCCACAGGAGCCGTCATATGAGCTTTGCCAGCCGCAGTACCCACCACAGCACCACCAGTACAATGCCCCCTGCCAGCAGGCAGTCGGCAATAATCAGGCCCCGGTTTCCCTTTTCCTTCCTTCTGGGAACGGGTTCCGGTTCCCGGGTTTTTACCCGTTCTTCACCGTAATCGTTGGCAAAATTCCGGTAGGTCACATTCTGGGGCGGGGCCGCCACGGTGTCTTCCATCAGGGCCTGCAGTTCCGGGTCGTTCAATATATCATCCACATTCGGGCCATGGGAAGTCTCCCGGGGGTCCTGCACAGGGGTGAAGACCTGGGTCGCCTGCTCCTGCAGAAGCTCCTGCTGAAGTCTGTCCAACTCCTCCTTGGTATCCTTAAACATGGCAATTACTCCTTTGCTCAGGTTTTGAGATGACATAATTATACCTGAGGAATCTCAGGCTGTAAAGGCTTTTTTCTCTTTTCTTTTGGGGTCTTGTGAAACAGGCAAAAATCGTGTATAATATAGGCTGCTTAGGAATCTCTGAACAAATCGTCTGCGGCTGGACAGCGGATCTTTTTCGCCAGCCATGCAGAATGAAAAACAGGAAATACATACAGTATTCCCCTGTTTTCCATTCTTTTGTCTGACAAAAAATCTCTCGCTGCCAGCTCTTGCCTATTTATTCAGAGCTTCCCTTATTTTAAGAAGAAGGAGGACGTGCGCCTATGGCCATTGACCCGGAAGAATTGAAAAAGCGCAGGCTCCTGCGGGAAAAGCGCAGGCAGGCCCAGCGGCGAAGGCGGCGGCAGCTTCTTCTTCGCCTGGGACTGGCTGCCCTGGTACTGCTCCTGGTGGCAGGAGGCATTTACCTCTGGAGCCTTCCCCAGGAGGGACAGGAATCCCCCGCCCGACAGGAGACCCTCCAGGTCACCCAGCCCACAGAACCCACAACCCTTCCCCCCACCTCCGTGGTTCACGTGGCAGCAGCGGGCGACCTGAACATCACCAACGCCGTGGTTCAGTCCGGGGGCGAAGCCCGGGACTATACAAAGACCTTCCAGGATGTGGCCTGCCTGCTGGCGGATGCTGACCTTTCCGTGCTGAACTTTGAAGGCCTGCTGGTGGGAGAGCCCTACGGCTCCACCGGCTCCGCTCCCCAGGCGCTGGCGGAGGCCCTCCACAGCGCCGGGGTGGACCTGATCCAGATGGCCAACTCCTACTCCATCAGCCAGGGCACTCTGGGCCTTGGCACCACCCTGCAAAACATCCGGGCCGCCGGCATGGAGCCCCTGGGGGCCTATGCCAGCAACCAGGAATACCAGCAGGCCAAGGGCTATACCATCTGCGAAGTGGCGGGTGTACGCATCGCCTTTGTGGCCTTTACCAAGGGCATGAACTCCATGACCCTCCCCGCCGGCAGCGAAAACTGCGTGAACGTGCTCTATAAGGACTACGACAGCACCTACCAGAGCATCGACCGGGACAAAATCGCCGCCGTTATGACGGCGGTGCAGCAGGAGGAGCCGGACATCACCATCGCCATGCTCCACTGGGGCAGCGAGTACAACGACACCATCAGCGACTCCCAGGAGTCCATCAAAAAGCTGTTTCAGTCCTACGGGGTGGACGCCATCATCGGCACCCACTCCCACTACGTCCAGAAAATTGAGTACGACGAGACCGCCGGCACCCTGGTTGCCTACTCCCTGGGGGATTTCCTGGGCGACGGGGAGCGCTCCGGCTCTGAGTATTCCATTATTCTGGATATGGAAATCACCAAGGACAATGTAACGGGAGAGGCCAAAATCACCGGCTACTCCTACACCCCCATTTTCACCGTGAATCAGGCCGGCATCCCGCTGCAGGTGGTGCGGCTGCCCCAGACCATCGCCGCCTATGAAGCGGAGTATATCAACCGGGTGTCCAAGACCACCTATGAGGCCATGACCTACGCCCTGGAGCGAGTCCAGGCCCGGGTGCTGGGAGAATAAGAAAATCCGGCAGGAAGCGCTACAGCCTCCTGCCGGGATTTTTTTACTTGATAGATACGTTTAGGGAAGCTCTGAATAAATTGGCAAGAGCTGGCAGCGTGAGATTTTTCGTCAGACAAAAGAATGGAAAACAGTGGAATACTGTATGTATTTCCTGTTTTTCATTCTGCGTGGATGGCGAAAAAGATCCGCTGTCCAGCCGCAGACGATTTATTCAGAGTTTCCTTAGCACCTGAAACGCTTTGTAATCGTCGCAGTTGGTCAGGAGCACCACCACCATGTCGGAGTAGCCTGCTGCCTGAATCTTCTTCCGGCTGAAGCGGATCAGGGGCTGTCCGGCTTTCACCTTGTCCCCTTCCTTCACCAGCATCCGGAAGCCTTCCCCCTTCATCTTCACGGTGTCCACACCAATGTGAATCAGCACTTCCATGTCAGCCGGGCCGGTAACGCCCACAGCGTGGCCGGTCTCGGCGGTGGTGGAAATCACGCCGTCAAAGGGGGAGGCCACCACGTCCTCCTCCGGAACAATGCCTACGCCCCGGCCCAGAATGCCGCCGGCGAAGGTCTCATCGGGAATTTCCGTGTGGGGAACCACCTTGCCTGCCACGGGAGCCAGAATTTCTCCTGCCTCACAGGTCATCACCGGAGCCTGCTCCTTCTTCTTTGCAGCGGCTTCCGGATCCTTCCACACCACCAGGGTGAGAACGAAGGCAACACCGCCGGAAATGGCCAGCAGAATGGTGTACAGCAGGGGCCTGTTGATAATCAGGTAGCCGGGGAAGCCGGTAACGCCGTAGCTGCTGCCCCCCAGGCCCACAATGGAGCCGAACATGGCGCCGATTGCGCCGCCGATCATGCCGCAGATAAAGGGCTTCATGAAGCGGAAGTTCACACCGAAGATGGCAGGCTCCGTAATGCCCAGAGAAGCGGACAGCGCGGAGGGCACCGCCACGGTACGGGTCTTCATCTGATGGGTCTTTACAGCCACCGCCAGACAGGCGCCGCACTGGGCAAAGTTGGCAGCGGAGGCAATGGGCATCCAGATATTCAGCCCCTCAGCGCCGGAGAGCATGCCCACCTCAATCACATTGTACATATGATGCAGGCCGCAGACCACCGTCAGGGGGTAGATGGCACCCATCACCAGGGCACCCACGCCATAGCCCACCGTCACCAGCCACTGGGCAAAGGACAGGATGTAGGTCTCGGCAGTGGAGAAGATGGGTCCGATGATGGTAAAGGTAATGAAGGTCGTGACCAGCACCGTCACCAGGGGGGTGACAAACAGGTCAATGATCTCCGGCACAATCTTGTGCAGCCGCTTCTCAATCCAGCACATGAGCCACACGGCGATAATCACAGGAATCACGTGGCCCTGGTAGCCCACCTGGGGCACCTGGAAGAACAGCAGCTGCCAGGTGGGAACGGATTCCATACCGGCAACGGACCAGGCATTGATCAGGCTGGAATTGATCATGGCCAGACCCACAACGCCGCCCAGGAACAGATTGCCGCCGAACACCCGGGCGGTGCTGATGGCCACCAGCACAGGCAGATAGGAAAAAGCGGTGGAAGAAACCATGTCCAGGAAACCGTACCAGTCAGACCCGGCGAAGGAGGGAATCACCTTGCCCAGAGCCTGCACCAGACCCATCATCAGGCCTGCGGCCACAATGGCGGGAAGAATGGGTACGAATACGTCGCCCAGAGTCTTGACCATTCTCTGGGGCAGGGGCTGCTTGGCAGCAGCGGCGGCCTTGACCTCCTCCTTGGTGGCTGCGGTCATACCGGTGATGGCGAGAAATTCCTCGTAAACCTTGTTGACGGTGCCGGTGCCGATAATCAGCTGGAGCTGACCGTTGGAGTTGAATACACCCTTGACTCCCTCCGTGTCCTCCAGTGCCGCCGCGTCAACCTTGCTGTTGTCTGCGATTACCAGCCGGAGCCGGGTCGCACAGTGTGCTGCGCTGATGACATTTTCCCGGCCACCTAAGTGGCTGAAAATCTCTTCGGCGCATTTGCGATAGTCCAACGCCATGATGGAATGCTCCTTTTCCTCTTTTTTGAAATCATTTTGAAAACGATTTCACCTCATAACCAAATTATAGTCCTTTCCTCCCGCTTTGTAAATCCCGCATTTTTAACAAATCGTGAACCCAAAAATTAGCCAGGATACACAATAAAAAAGGAGGGGACACTCCCCTCTTTTTTTTACACAAGATCGAATTTTGCAAAAGCCTTTGCCAGGCCGTCCTCATCCACTGACGGACAGACATAATCCGCCAGGGCCTTGAGCCGTTCGTTGCCGTTTGCCATGGCAACGCCCACACCCACCGTCTGCATCATCTCCAGGTCATTCATACTGTCCCCGAAGCCGAAGGTGTCCTGCAAATCCACCCCCAGGTGCTGGCACAGCCGCCGGATACCCCGGCCCTTGTCAAACTCCCGGTTGATCAGCTCTCCGTTGACGCAGAAAGGTCTGGAAACAATCTGACAGCAGAAAAGGAAGTCCTTTTCCAGGGCCGCCCGGGCCTCATCCAGCTGGGAGTCCTCCCGGCACATGAAAACCACCTTGTAAATGGGCCGGCCGTCATAGTTTTCCATGGGCTGGATGCCCAGTCTGCCTGCCATGGCTGCCCGCCAGCGCTGAATCTCGCTGTTGTCTCCCTGGTTCCGGCTGAGGAAATCCCCCAGTTCCCGGTCTCCGTAGGTGGCGTCCTTTGCCTCAATGGTGCAGAACACCCCCTGGGCATGGAGGGTTTTCAGGGCCAGCTCCAGCTTCTGCCGGGGCATGGGGCAGTCATAAATCACCTGATCCCCATAGACCACATACCCACCGGCGCTGGCTACCACCCCGTCAAAACCGTATTGGAGCAGCGGGGACAGCATAGCCAGATTCCGGCCGGTGCACAGCAGCACCTTGTGTCCCTTGGCCTGGGCAGCCCGGATGGCTTCCAGGGCGCTGTCCGGGGGCACATTGCTTCCCGGACTGGTGAGGGTGCCGTCAATATCCAAAAAAATCCATTTCTCTTTCATAGAGACTCCCTTCGCATAACGGTGTATCCCAGTTTGATCTGCCGCAGAGGCTGCTCTGCCATCTTCCCTTCCATCATCTGAAGAAGAATGGAGGCCGCATCCTCCCCGCACCGCTCATGGTACAGCCGGGCGGTGGTGAGGGTGGGGGTGGTGAGCCGGTCGGGCCAGTCATCCCCCACGCCGCAGACGCTCACATCCTCCGGCAATTTCTTTCCAGCTTCCTTCAGGGCCTTCATCACGCCGTGGGCCAGTTTGTCCGTGGCACACAGGATGCCGTCCGTATCCGGGTACAGGGACAGAATCTGCTGGGCGCATTGATAGCCGCTTTCCACCTCGTAATGGGGGGCAAGGAGATAGGTGCCATCCAGCCCCGCCCGGCGGAGGGCATCGAACGCCGCCCGCCGCCGGGCAAGGCCGGTGGCCGCGTCCTTCTCGTCCACGCCCACATATACAATCTTCTGCCGCCCTCGGGCAATCATCAGCTCCGTCAGGGCCTCCATGGCGCCGTAATCGTCGTGGTGCACGCAGCACAGCTCGGAAAAATTCTGTCCCGTAATCACCAGGGGCACCCGGCAGGCCTTGAAGGCGTCCTTTTTCATGGGGGTCATGGTGGTGCCCATGAGGACGATTCCCGACACCTGATTGTCCTGCATGAGATTCAGGCACTGCAGCTCCTTCTCATCCTCCCCGCCGGTGGTGGCAAGTAAAATGGAGTATCCGTTGGCCGCCATCACCTCATTCACCCCTGCCACCACATGGCCTACGGAGCTGGAGCTGATTTTCGGCACAATCACCCCCACCTGCTTCAAAGCGCCGGTGCGGAGGGTCTGGGCCGCCTGATTGGGGCGGTAGCCGGTCTGGGCAATGGCATCCCCAATCCGCTGGGATTTTTCCTCACTGAGGGAACCGCCGTTGAGATACCGGCTCACCGCCGAGGGAGAAACCTCGGCCAGCCGGGCAATGTCTTTGAGTGTAACCATGGCTTACTCCTTTTCCTGGGGGTAGCGGAGAATCAGCCACCGGAATTCATAGGGCTTCATGGCAACTGCCTTTGCATCCAGCTTCTCCCCGGTGAGAAGGTCCTCATAGACCTCCCCCTCCTCCAGCCAGGCAGTCTCATTGCCTCTTCCAAAGTTGAACAAAGCCAGGAGCTTATCCCCCTGATAATACCGGCCGATGGCCAGAATGTGGGTGTTTTTGGGCTCCAGGGTCCACACATCCGCATCGGCGTGGAAGGCCTTTTCTCCCTTGCGGATGGCCTCCAGCTTCAGAAGGGCCTGGTAAAGGGGATTGGTGCTGCGCTTTTCCGCGGCAGCCCAGTCAAAGTTCCCTCTGTGAAGGAACCGGCTGTCCTCCCGCTTGATGGGGTCACAGTGGTAGCTGTAGTCGTTCAGCTGCCCCAGCTCATCGCCGCTGTAAAGAATGGGCAGGCCGCTCTGGGTAAAGAGGAAGGCGTGGAGCATGATGTCCAGATTCAGGCTCTGCTCCGACCCGGTTTCCATGCCGCAAAGGGAGGCGGTGGTGCCGCAGTGCCGGGCATCTCCCAGCCGGGGATCGTCGTTGTAAAGCTCTCCCCGGGCCTCGCTGCCAAAGCACTTGCCCTGGAAGTAGTCGCTGAGGAACCGCTTGTGGGCCACTTCCTCCACGCCGAACTGGCGCAGATATGCATAGTCCAGTCCCCAGCCAATGTCGTCATGGCACCGCAGGTAGTTGAGGAAGGTGTACTGCCGGGGCAGGGCGAACACCGTGTCCATCTGATGCCGCAGCAGCCGGGTATCCTGGGTGGCCACCGTGTGCCAGGTGGTGCACATGGTGGTAACGTTGTAAAGCATATGACACTCCGGGCTTTCGGGGGTGCCGAAGTAGGGCACCACCTTGCTGGGCTCCATCACCACCTCACCCAGAAGCAGGGTGCCGGGGCAGACAATGGCAGCCGCCAGATTCATAATCCGCACCAGGGTGTGAACCTGAGGCAGGTTCCGGCAGGTGGTCCACAGCTCCTTCCAGATATAGGGCACCGCATCCAGACGGATCACGTCAATGCCCTGGTTGCACAAAAAGAGCATATTCTCCGTCATGTCGTTAAGCACCGTGGGGTTGGCGTAGTTCAAATCCCACTGGAAGGGGTAGAAGCTGGTCATAACCACCTTCCGCACCTCCGGGCACCAGGAAAAGCTGCCGGGAGCGGTGGTGGGGAACACCTGGGGCACCGTCTGCTCGTAGAAGTTGGGAATGTCCCAGTTGTCGTAGAAGAAATACCGCTGCTGGAAGGCCTCTTCCCCGGCCTTGGCCCGCTTGGCCCAGATATGTTCGTCGCTGGTGTGGTTCATGACGAAATCGATGCACACCACCATGTCCCGCTTGTGGCACTCCTCTGCCAGCGACCCCAGATCCTCCATGGTGCCCAGCTCCGGCTGAACCTTCCGGAAGTCGGAGACCGCATAGCCGCCGTCGCTTTTCTCCTTGGGGCTCTCCAGCAGGGGCATCAGGTGCAGATAATTGGCCCCCGTCTCCTGGATATAGTCCAGATGCTTCTCCACACCCTTGAGATTCCCCCCGAAGCACTGGGTATAAATCTGCATACCCAGCATCTTCTGATCCTTGTACCAGCCGGGATTCTCCTCCCGCCGGGCATCCAGCTGCCGGAGGCTCTCCTTCCGCTGGGCATACTGCTTCTTCAGCATGGAGCAAAAGTAAGCATAGGCCTGCTGGTCGTGATACAGTCCCAGATGCAGGGAGCGCAGTTCCCTCTCCAGTTTGGCAAAACGCCGGTTAAAATCTGCCATTTTTACCCTACCTCCTTCAGCTTATCCATAACCTCCTGCAATGTGGGCATGGCAGGAATGGCTCCGGGACGGCTGGTGGTGATGGAAGCGGCACAGTTGGCCAGCTTCAGAATCTCCCGCAGCTCTATCTCCTCCAGTTCCACCAGGGACTTCTCTGTCAGGGCGCTCAGCACCGCCCCGAAGAAGGTGTCCCCGGCGCCGTTGGTGTCCGCAACCTTGGTGGCAAAGCCGGATACCCGCCCGGTCTTCCCCCGGAAGCGGTACAAAACCCCATCTGCCCCCAGCGTCACCAACACCAGGGGTATGCCCTGAGCTTCCAGGGCCTCTGCCGCTTCCTCCGGGTCAGAGAAACCGGAAAGAAGGGCCGTCTCCTCGTCGCTGATTTTCAGCACATCTACCAGGGGGAGCGGCCGGCGCATCGCCTCCACCGCAGTTTCCTCATCCTGCCACAGGTTTGCCCGATAGTTGGGGTCGTAGGTGATGAGAGCTCCACGGACCTTTGCATACCGGACAGCCGCCATGGTGGCAGCCCGGCTGGGATCTGCCGTCAGGCTGACAGAGCCAAAGTGGAGAATTTTTGCGGAATCCAGCAGGCCCTTATCCAGCATGGTCTCCTCCAGACAGATGTCTGCACCGGGCTTCCGGTAAAACTGAAAGCTCCGCTCCCCGGTGCTGTCCACGCTCACCACCGCCAGAGTGGTGGGCGCCTGGTCAGTCTCCACCAGACCTGCCGTGTCCACACCCTGAGAAACCAGGGTGCTGCGGAGGAAAGCCCCAAAGGCGTCCCGGCCCACGCAGCCGATAAATCCCGCATCCGCCCCCAGCTTTGCCGCTGCCACCGCAGCGTTGGCAGGAGCCCCACCGGGATTGGCCACAAACTGGGGAATCCCCAGCTCCGTAACCCCCACCTGTGTCAAATCAATAAGAATTTCTCCGATACTTACCAGCTTTGCCATAACCCATCCTCCCGAAGTGAAAGCATTTTGAAATCGATTTCATTATAGAAAGATTTTTCCCATTTGTCAACCCATCTCCCAGGGTTTTCCTCCACTTCCCGAAAATTCCCCCAGGAAAAACCCGCCGGAAGCAAAAAAAGACCAGTCCATAAAGGACTGGTCTTCTGCGAAAGAACAGTATAACGGTGCGTAAGTGTAGGTAAGAAAAGCGAATAGGTGCGTAAATCACACAATGCTGCTTTTGATGGTTTCCCAAATGTCTTTTTCCGCCTCTTTGCCGTAATGATAAAGCGTTAGTGTGATTTTTCTGCCATTTGTTAAGCTCAATGTATAAAAATCAGTATCTTTAGCAATCAATCCATCGCCTTTGAAAGAGTGGGTTTCAGCAGAAGAGATTTCACTTGTTTTGACAACAGTTTTTTGAAAGACCGATTTTCCGTTTCTCTCTGCACCTCTAGGAAAAATTATTTGACCGGCGCTTATTATCAATACTCTGCTTTTTTCAGCAAGAAAACAACTGAAGAATAAAATACCCAACAGTCCACCCATCATTATCAGACCAATAGGTAATCCGATATTTCCAATACCTGCAAAAGCAAGGATAATGCCGGTCAATAAAACAACACCACAAATCAGAGAAACTACTATTAACCACTTTGTTGCACGAGAGGTGTATTTTTTCATTTTGCGTTCTCCTTCAATGTTTTGCAACTTGCAATTAACATTCGTCTGATGCGACCACAAAGATTACGACGAGATTTGAATGTTTCCTCGTCTATCGCTTGTGTATTAAACAATAACTGTAACCAACCTTCGGTTTCACTGCATTCTTTAAGTGCAATTTCAAATTTAGACAGCATATCCGCTTTACTTTGACCGTAATTGGCTTCGCGAATATTGGCATAAACGCTGCTTGAACTTTTACGAAGCTGGAAAAGAGTATTAGAAGGTGCCTTTATGTTTTGACAAAGCAATTCTGCATCAGTTGCAAGTTGTTCAGCATAAATTAATAAGCAGTTTTTTGACATATTAACACTCCTTCCGTTGATATTATATCAGATTTTCGGAAACAAATCAACGGCTTGCCGTTGCATATCATCAATGCGAAGCATTGTATATCATCAACACGCAGTGTTGTATCTCATCAAGTCGCAGGAGTATGCACCTTCGGTGATGATATACGCCTATGGCGATGATATACACGCTAAAGCGTGATGATATACCAAGCCTGCGGCTTGGATAAAAAAAGAAGTAACTTTTGTAGACAAAAGTTACTTCTTTTTTGGCTCCCCCTGTTGGACTCGAACCAACGACCTGCGGATTAACAGTTCGTTGCTTGTTGCTTTTTTAGAGGAAATCACCCGTTTTTCTTTGGTGTTTTCCCGCTGCCGGGCCGCCTTTACCACTTCTCCTCCATTCGCAAAATCTCAAAATTTTAAGTATCACGGTCAAATAACGGACAACTTGTAGGTTTGACGGAGAGCACTTATAATTGAGAGAGCAAAACAAAGGAGGAATCACAAGTGGCTACTATTAAAAAGAGAGGCCAGTCCTATCAGTTCCGTGTTTATTACGGCTATGATTCTGATGGCAAGCAGATTGAGAAAACCAAGACCTGGAAGCCGCCGGAAGGATGGACAGAGCGAAAAGCAGAGAAAGAGGCCCAACGGCTGGCTGCACTCTTTGAAGAACAAGTCCGCTCTGGCGGCCTTGTAGGCGGCAATGTAAAACTTTCCGAGTTTTCCGACTACTGGCTTAAGAAATATGCAGAACCAAACCTTAAGCCTAAAACCGTCACCCGTTACAAGCAGCTGCTGGTGAGAATTAATCAGAGCCTGGGACACCTTCCAATCAGTAAAATCCACCCTGGGAATCTCCTGGAGTTTTACGATGACCTGGCTGCGGGAACCCCCAAAGATGCATCATATCGCTGTAAGGTGAATCTCAAAGAAAAAATAAAAGAAAATAAATTCACCCAGGCAGCTTTCTGTCAAAGGGTGGGAATCTCTCAGACTACCTTGCGTAATCTATTCCACGGGCAAAATATTTCCGCAAGAACAGCGGAAGCTATTTGCCAGGCGATGGAAACCTCCATTCTCACATTGTTTTCCCCGGCTGCGCCAGATGAAAAATTATCACCGTCCACGATCCGGCACTACCATCGCCTGCTTTCCAACATTCTGGGCGATGCTGTGAAGTGGCAGTACATTCCTTACAATCCGTGTATGAGAATAGAGGCTCCCAAAGCGGGCAAATCGGAAATCTCATATTTGGACGATGACCAGGCCAAGTGCCTGCTAAGTCTGCTGCAAAAGGAAACCGGTATCTACCGGAGGGCAGTATCCCTGCTGCTTCTGACCGGCCTGCGTCGGGGAGAACTGCTGGGGCTGGAATGGAGGGACATTGATTTTGGGGCAAAAACCATTCAAGTGCTTCGCACCTCTCAATATCTCCCAGGTCGAGGAATATTTACGGAAACACCAAAGACCAAAGCCTCAAAACGAATCATCGCCGTTTCTGACCAGGTTGTGAAGCTCCTTCAGGAGCAGCTCCTATGGCAGCAGCTCCAAGCCGCCAGGCTGAAGGAAAACTGGACAAATAACGGACGGGTGATAGTTTCCGAAAACGGAGAGCCGATGAACCCAGACCGGCTGACCCAATGGTTTGGGAAATTCATCCGGCGGACTGACCTGCCGCAAATTCATCTCCATTCCCTGCGGCACACCTATGCTTCCCTCTGCATTGCCAACGGTGTCCCACTGACAGCGGTAGCTGCTCAGCTGGGGCATTCCAATGTTGCAACCACGGCAACCATTTACGCCCACGCCATCCGCTCTGCTCAGCTGGCTGCGGCAGTAAAAATGGATACCCTTTTTGCAGACATCTTATAATCGTTGATAATCGCAGCTCTCCGTTCGGGGAGCTGCTTTTTTGTACCAAAACACTTTACTTTGAGGAGGAAGAAAATAATGACAACTATTGCAATCGCAAATCAGAAGGGCGGGGTTGGAAAAACCACCACTACCGTCAACCTTGCGGCCGGACTTGTGAGCCTGGGAAAGCGGGTGCTGTGCCTGGACTTTGACCCGCAATGCCACCTGGCAAAGTATCTGGGACACACCCATGACAACGGTG
>OESA01000313.1_pt1 | contig 13909 bp, 8 predicted proteins | sample 1540101 | NCBI WGS metagenome assembly OESA01 (sample SAMEA3891891, study PRJEB23780) | metagenome | biome: terrestrial biome; feature: animal house; material: Caecal content | place: Italy | collected 2015-05-05 | reverse complement strand
GAGAGTGCCGTCTACCGTCAGTCCTTTCGGTAGCTGGGCAATCTGCTTCTCATTTAGGTAGACGCCGCCCCTAACGGTCAGGTCCTTCGGCAGTTGTATGATTGGCGTATTACGCAGGTCAAGATTGCCGACTACGGCCAGGCCCTCCGGCAGGTTTGTAATCGGCGTATTACGCAGGTTAAGCTCGCCATTCACAGTCAGTCCTTCCGGCAACTGGGTAATCGGCGTATCATGCAGGTCAAGGTCGCCATTCACAGTCAGCCCTTTTGGCAGGCTTGTAATCTGCGTCCCCGCCAGATACAGGTTGTTGCCCACGGTCAGGTTTTCCGGCAGACTTGTAATCTGCGTGTTATACAGGTCAAGATAACCGCCCACGGTCAACCCTTTTGGCAACTGGGTAATCGGCGTATTACGCAGGTTGAGAGAGTCTCCCACGGTCAGGCCCTCCGGCAGCTGGGTAATCTGCGTTCTCTCCAGGAATAGGTTGTGGCCCACGGTCAGATCCTCCGGCAGTCGTGTGATTGGCGTATCTCGCAGGTCAAGATTGCCGCCCACGGTCAGGCCCTCCGGCAGGCTTGCAATCTGCATATTACGCAGGTCAAGATTGCCGCCCACAGTCAGCCCTTTTGGCAGGCTTGTAATCTGCGTTCCCAGCAGGAATAGGTTGCGGCCCACGGTCAGGTTTTCCGGAAGGTTTGCAATCGGCGTATTACGCAAGTCAAGGTCGCCACCCACGGTCAGACCCTCGGGCAGCTCCGTAATTTGCGTGTTTTTCAAGATGAGGTCGCCGCCCACGGTCAGGCCCTCTGGAAGGCTTGTGATTGGCGTATTTTGCAGGTCAAGGTTGCCACCCACGGTCAGCCCTTCCGGCAACTGGGAAATCTTCGTTCCCTCCAGATCAAGATGGCGGCCCACGGTCAATCCCTCAGGCAACTGCGTAATTTGTGTACCAATTAGGTCAAGGCTGCCACCAACAGTCAGGCCCTCCGGCAGGCTGGTAATCGGTATCCATCTCAGGTTAAGGTTACTGCCTACGGTCAGGCCTTCCGGCAACTGGGTAATCTGCGTCCCAGGCAGGTTGAGACTGTGGCCCACGGTCAGGTTCATCGGCAGACTGGTGAGCGGTGTGATATCCAGGTCAAGGTTGCCACCCACGGTCAGGCCCTCGGGCAGCTCCGTGATTTGCGTGTTTTTCAGGTCAAGGTCGCCATTCACAGTCAACCTCTTCGGCAGTCGTGTGATTGGCATCCCAGCCAGGTTAAGATTCCCATTCTGCGCTTTCATCATTTTTCTGGCTTTCCAAAGCGTTAATCTCATAATTTCTCCTTTCTGCCGGTTCTCCGGCTTGGTTTCGTTACTTCGTGGCAGCCCTGCGGTCAACTCCGGATTTATCCGTCCCAATCGGGGCCTTCCGGACTTTCAGCGGGTTCGGGTGTGTCCTGGGGGCTTTCATCGGGGCAAGTCAGTTCCTCGGGCTTATTTAGATTCAGCAGGGTGTCCAGCTCCACCAACCGTGCCGATTTCTCCTTCAGCTCATCTTCAAAGGGGAAGGCTTTACCCATCTCCTCTTTGGCCGCTTGCTGCTGCTGGTAAAGGTTATCCAGCTGGGCTTCCACCTTTTTGAGCTTTTGGGGAATGTTAGCCAGAGCGTTGTCCATGCGGATGAGATTACCTCTCGGGTCTGTTCCCAACACAACCTCATGGGTCATGGCCCCTTTCATCCGGACGACCAGGGCCGCCTCAAAGGGGTCAAAGGATGCGCTTAATTGGAAACCTCGATAACTGCCGATTTTCACAGCCTGGTTGGCTGACACATTTTTGCAAGCCTTCAGCAGGGCCGTTCCGGCTTCTTCTTTTTGGCAGTAGAGCTTGCCTTTGATTTCCAGCCCGATGAATCCATCTTTGGGATGGGGATGGCTTTGGACGGTCTGAATGTCGCCGTTCAGACCGGAGATACAGCCCTTGAGCTGTCCGATTTCCTCGGGGAATTGTTTAAGCACCCTGTCCTCCAAACGGTAGCGTTTGCTCTGGAAGTCGGCTTTCATCAGCTTCAAACGGGCAACTTCCACATCCAGGTCCATTCGCTCCTTGATGCGTGGATCGCCAGCACATAGAGCCTTGATTTCGGCAAAACTCAGGGCCGTTTCATCCATATCATCGCAGGACCGGACCGGTGATTTGGAGGTCATAATCTGGCTGATAAACTTTTGCTTGTTCTCCACCGTCTGCCACAGGTAGGCATCGAAAGTTCCCTCCGTCACATAGCGGTAAACATGGACCAGGGGGTTCTGATTGCCCTGGCGTTCAATGCGGCCTTTCCGCTGGGCCAGGTCTCCCGGCCTCCAGGGACAGTCAAGGTCGTGGAGTGCTACAAGACGGTCCTGGACATTGGTTCCTGCGCCCATTTTAGAGGTGCTGCCCAGCAACACCCGGACTTGACCGCTTCGCACCTTTGCAAACAGCTCCTTTTTCCGCACCTCCGTGTTGGCGTCGTGAATGAAGGCAATCTGGGAAGCAGGCATCCCACGGTCAATCAGCTTCTGACGGATGTCCTGATAAATGGTGAAGTTGTCGCCTTTTCCAGAATCCTTCTGGGGCGTGGAGATGTCACAGAAAACCAACTGGGTTAGTTTTCCGGATTCCCCATCCTTCCAGGTACGCAGAATGTTCTCGACACACAGATTTACCTTTGAGCCGGGAGCATCGGTCAGAAGGGGATTGATTATCCGTTGGTCAAGGCCCAGCTTCCGTCCGTCGGAGGTGATTTTGAGCATATTGTCTACTGACGGGTCCACATTGCCATTGTGAACCTGGGTCGCTCGTTCAGAGAGGGATTGCACCATTTGCTGTTGCTGTTCCGTGGGCTGGGCCACAACATTGTGATACTCCACCTCCGGGGTTGGCAGGTTCAGCTGGTCAGCGGTTTTAATGTCTGCAACCTCTTTGAAAAGGTTCATCAGCTCCGGCAGATTAAAGAATTTACTGAACCGGGTTCTCGCCCGGTAGCCGGTGCCCTCGGGGAACGGTTTGTCAAGAGGTTTTTGCGAGATTGTCTAAATTAAATTTTTGAGCGGTGGAAGTACCGCCCAAAACCTCACGCTTGCAGATGTCAAAAAGCGCCTTTTCAAGCGGTTTTTTCGCCTTTTCAGCCTGTTTCACACAGACGATATAAGTTGTTTTGCCAAGTCGTAATTCATAGCTTGTATTCGTGTTTTCCATTCGCATTTTCCTTTCAAAAATGATTTTTACTGTCTGAAAAGAGAAAAGGCGGCTTCTCTGTTCGGGTTCTAAATGAAAAACCCAAACTTCAAAACCGCCTTTCACTTCCCGAAAAAGCAAGAGGGCAAGAAGTTTTAGTGTCCCATCGAAGGGGACGCTTACCTTGCCCAATCGTCTCTCATTTTCGGTTTTCGTGCCGGCTTCGGAGCTTCTCTTTCCTCGGCTCGTTCCTTTTGCGGGAACAGCCTTTCAAAAAACTCCTTTACCTTGTCGGGGAAATGTTGCAGAGCCATAAGATAGGGCTTTGTAATCTCTACAAGCCTTTCGTATTTCTCCGTGACCTCTTTCAAACGCTCCTTGACATTCGACAGACGGGAGCTTAAATCCATCGCCTGCCTTTGGTAGTAGCTTACGCTCCGCTTCAAGTCGTGGATCTCCGAGCGTGAAGAAACGCCCTCTTTCGCAAGGGCTTTTAGACTGTCAAGCTCCTGTTTGGTAACAGTGTACTTGCCCGTAATGCCCTTGCTGCCGAGAGCGTCTATCTCGCCGTAGGTTGCCGCCACTTTCTGCTTTGTTCTTACCTCGCCCCTTATCTCCGCAAGCTCCTTTTTTGCTTTGTTGACCTTCTGCTCGGTTTGGGCAAGGCGTTCCTTGTCTTTCTCAATCTGGAAGTCCAGGCTTTTCAAATTCTCCGCCGTACTTCCCAATTCGCCACGCTCAAAACCCGTAAAGCCTGCCGCCGTCAAATGCTCAAAGAGCTTGTCTTGCAGAACGGAATAGGACTTGCGGAACACGGTTTTTCCTTTCTCGTTGCGTACCACTTGCCCGTTCTCGTCCAATTCGGGGACTTTGCTTTCCCACTTTTTTGAATGGGAGACTTGATTGATGACTTCCTTGACCGTACCTCGGAGAGCTTCGTCCTTGCACCTTTTTGACCAACGGATTTCTTTTCGGACGGTGGGTATCGCCACGATATGAAGATGATAATGGTAGACCGGCTTTCCCAATTCCTCCGTTACCGCCTTGTTGATTTCATCGGCGTGCATGACCGCCGAGATGATGTTTTCCTCGCCGTAAATCCCACAGGCGAAACGGTATGCTTCTTCGTAAAATGTCCTCGCATACTCATAGCCGCCCCGTTCCTCAAAATACTTCGTGTTCACATCAACAATCATCTCATTAAAGAGCGTGGCGTTTTCTCTCAGTCCTCTTGTGGAGATTTTGCCCTCGTCAATGAGCTTCTGAAAATACTCGTTGTAGGTCAGACCGCCCGTGTCTTTGAAGTGAACATTGAGCGGCGAACGCTCCAAATCCACATTCATATTCGCATAGCTTTCATTCTTGCGCTCGTTGTGTCGCTCGTTCTTCTGCACACCCGCTGCGGTTAATTTTGCCACACGGGCAACGCTCCAACTTCCTTCCGCCAATCACATCACCTCCAATTCTGCGGAAAGGGCAGGGGGAACGGTTACGCAACTTTTTCAAAGTGCGTAACCCACTATGACACTTTCAGCAAGCTGAAAGATGTCGTGGGCAAGGGCTTTCCCCCCTTGACCTCCCTTAGTGCGCCCGCCTCTCTGCTTTCTGTGCGCCGTTCCCCGGCGGCGCTCAGAAAGACAGTTCGTCGTCGCACTTCGGCAAAGACCAAAACCAACCGAACCGGCGTTTGGTTGACACCACGCCGAGGATTGCTTTTGCCTTCTTTGCCGTGGAGCCGCTGATGTTCGCTTCACTGAGTTTCGATTCACATTCGGACGCTTCGTGTTCCTCGCCGTCCGACAGCAACTCCGAGAGCAGACGAACGGCGGCGTCCGTTTTCACATTTGGTCTGCCGCCGCTTTTCTGCGGGAGCATAGATAAAAGCTCGTCCGCCGTTTTCTCCGTCTGCTCGATGAAGCGTATCCCGTCCTCACCGACCGAAAAGACGATTGCCATTCCCGTGGGGGCGAGGTTTGCTTTCTGCTGAACGAGGATACGCTCGTCCTCGTTGTCCCCGTTCCTGCCGATGAGAAGTGCGCTCCTGACCGCACCCACGATGTCGATAGAGCCGGGAGTACGGTAGATCGCTTTCGTCCCGAACATCTTGTTTAGATGATTGATGATGACGATAGCGCACCCGGTTTCTTTCGCTATGCGGATAAGGCAGTTGAAGCGTGGGCGGACTTCGTTGGCGGCGTTGATTTGACAGTCCCCGATATACGAGGAAAGCGGGTCAAGGATCAGCACCCTTGCGCCCGTTTCCCGGATAGCGGAGAGGATACGCCCATCGTCAAAGGTCAGTGGGCTTTCCTTTTCGCTGATGAACAACAGGCGTTCTCTGTCCCCGTTCGCCTTGATGAAGCGGGGGACAATGGTATCGTCCGCATCGTCCTCCGTGGTCTGATAGATGACGCTGATCGGCGTAGGCGGCTTTCCCGTTTCCGTAAATGGCAACGGCTCGCCCCTTGTGAGCAGGGCGGCGATTGTCAGCATAAAGGTGCTTTTCCCGTCGCCGGGGTCGCCCTGCAACAGCGTGACCTTGCCGTATGGTATGAACGGATACCACAGCCATTCGATTTTCTTCGGCTCGATTTCACTCGCCTTGATAAGCTCAAGGCGGGCATTGTTGGTTTGGGTTGCGTTTTGCATTTTGTTCTCCTTTTTGTTTTGATAGATTTTCTGCTTATTCCATTCCCGGCGCATAGGCACCGCCTCCTTCCGTTACTGCCGGGACACAGAAAAAGCCCTTGCTTTCAGTACATTTCCGGGGCGATTATGGGGCATATGCTCCGTTTTCGTCACCTGTGAAAGCAAGGGCTATGTATTCGTATTCGTATTCAGTTGTAGACTTACGCCAAAGTGGAGCGTCTTGGGAAGAAAACAGCGCCCAAGTTTTTAGTTGTGGGGCTGGTAGTTATCTGCTCGACAAATAGGAGTTTTTGAAGATACGCTACCATGGAAAAATAAAATAGAACACTAAACTGCTTAATACAATTCCGATAATATACAGTTTTCTATGTTTTACTTTTTTGAAAAATAATACACTAAACACAACAGCCCCTATAATATCCATTAACAGCTGAAATAGGAATGTGTGATGTTCCAAAAAATAAAATGAAATTGCTATTGTTTCTGCTACTAATGCACCTACTGGTAAAGAATACAACAATGAACTTAAAACATTGTCTTTATTCCAATAATATAAAACAAAAGCTGCTATTGCACACGGAATAGAAAGCAAAGAAAATAGTATAAACAAAGATTTACGGAATCCACCTGAAAATAATGGGATAAACATTCCTAATATTGCCTGTAATCCGTAGAAACTCAATGTCATTCCAAACATATATAAGAATGAACTAATACCTGCACATTTATTTGAAGTGCTTAATAAAACAATTATTGTATTTGTAATAATCCAAAATCCCAATAATGTTTGAATTGACGAAAATCCCCACAAAGAGTCTAAAGAGCAATAATCCAACAATCTACATATACATCCTATAAATATACCAACTAAAAACACCATACTATAAGACTTTAATGTATGGCTTAATTTTATATTTTCCATATCAACACTCCTCTCTACAAATCCCAGTTTGTCATTTGCTGTTCGTTTGTTTTCTAATAATAAGAAAATAAGCCAAAAGGCAGGCAAAGTCACTTAACGCTGAAAAAAGTTTTGTCTTACAAGTAAATACCCAATAGAAAAGAATAACTGTTTCTATCAGCATAAATACTGCTGGCAGTAATCGAAGTGTTTTTCCCCATAGAGAATTTTTTCTTCCGGACCATAGAACAATTCCCAACGAAGCGCATACCAAAGCGGGCGGAATACTGTACAACAACCAACCTCCAATATGGTTTACTGCCAGTTCAGATAGTGAGTTAAATTGCGTGACTCCACTTTGATAAATTTGAAGAGATTGATGTGCAGTTGTGATAAAGAACATTAGGAATATGTATATTCCCGCATTGAACGCCGCACACTTCCTGTTTTCACTAAATAAAACAATCAAAGAGGTTGAAAACATCCAAAATCCGAATGTACTTGAACTCCAATAATAAAATGACCATAAGCTATTGTCTGGAAGTTCAATAAAAAGTACAACGGAAAGCCCTGCGAGTATACCTAATGCAATCACTAAACAGTAAGATTTTAATTTATCCCGAAAAAACACTTTCATTTGATTACTCCCGACACCAGTAAGGAAATCTTCTTTTCAACTGCCGATTTGTCGAACAGTCGCCCACTCGACACCAAATATTATACACTCGAATTGTGAAGAAATCTACCTCAAGCAGCTATTTTCTCGGTGAGAATACTCCCTTCGACTATACTGCCGACTTTATGACTTTTTGAACACCGACTTTTTGAACACCCGCTGAAAAGGAAAAGCCGCCATCGGTTGACAGCGGCAATTCCCTGTGGGCGGGTATCAGTTGTAAATCAAGTCGTTGTAAACGACCTCTGCGGCTCGGTTGCGGATATTGTTCATAGCCTGCACCCACCTCATACCGTCCTCGGCTTTGAGGTTTTCCGTCACGCACTCCTTTTTGGCAAGCTGTTTTACCAGCCGGGAAAGCATAGCCTCGGCTTCCTCGTTCAGATCGGCAAGGTAGGCGTTCAGCCTGCCGCTTGTCAGAAGCTCGGAATAAAGAGCTATCCTGTGTTCTCGGATATACCGCAGATGTCGCTGTCCCCATATCCCAATGGGACGCTGTTCCTGCCCGTCCCCGAAGTCCGGCAGAAATACCTCGGTTTCCATATCCTCGCCGCCCACCGTCTGATGAATGACTGATTTCCTATACTCGATTTCCATAGCGTTTTTCTCCTTTGTGATTATGACCTCTACGATGGGACACTAAAACTTCTTGCCTTCTTGCTTTTGCCGATGAAAGAGCAAATCACACCACCTCCCGTAGCTCTTTGTCGGCTTGTTTTTTGTGCCACCATTCAAGACTGTACTCGTTATGATGTTTCTTGCGGCATTCCTCGGAGCAAACTGTCTGACCGCTGCTGTTCGGCCAGAACAGTTTGCCGCAGACAGCGCATTTTCTTTGGCGGTAATAGTGATCGCCACGCTCGGCTTCTCGTTCCGCTTTCTTTTCAGCCTGTTCCGATTGATAGCGGCACTCTTTGGAGCAGAACACTTGACGGTTGCTTGTCGGGATAAACTCTTTCCCACAGTGGGGACAGACCTTTTTGCGGACGATTTCACCGCCGTTTTCAGCGATTTTCTTCGCCTTGCGCCGTTCCCGTCTGGCTTTCTCCGCCGCCCTCTGTCGGGCTAACTTCTCCGCCGCAAGCTGTTCCTCTTTTGCCTTTATCTCGGCAAGTTCTTCCTCGCTGTATGCGATATTGACCTGCCCGACATAGTTGAAATAGATGTCAACCTGCTGTGTGCGGGCGTTGCCCACGCCCTGCGCCTCATGCACAACGATTTTGTCCACAAGCTCCCGGAACATCGTATCGCTTACCTCGTCGGGGGACTTGAATTTGCGTATCAGGGCGATAAAATGCTCGATGTCAAGGGGCTTTTCCTTGCTGTCCGCCACCTCCGCTTGGAGCTTTTCAATCTTGGCTTCAAGCTCCGCCTGTTCATCGTCGTACTGCTTCATAAGCTGTTTGTACTGCCTTTCGGGGAGCAAGCCGGACACAAGGTTTTCATACAGACCACGCACAAGCTCGGAAAGCTCGTCATATCGTTTCTGCATACGCTTTAACTCTGTTTCAGCCTGTTGGGGCTTCTCTTTCCGCTTTTCAAGCCACAGCCTTTGCAATTTAGCGGCAAACGCCTTTTCGTCCTTCATCACAAGCCTTGAAATCCTCTGAACGGTGGATAGGAGTATCGCCTCCACGCTGTCTGCGCTGATACCGTGTGCGGTGCAGGAATCCACTCTGCTGGCGTACCCGCCGCAACGGAAAGAATACTCCACAGAGCCGTCTTTTCTGCTGTAATGGGTTTGCAAAGTCATTCGTCTGCCGCAGTCGGCGCAGTATAGATAACCGCTCAATCGGTGGTAGTGACTGCCCCACGGGGAGCTTCTTCCGGCTCGTTTCCTTGTGCGCTGAACGCTGTCCCAAAGTTCCTGTGAAATGATAGCTTCGTGGGTGTTCTCAAATACATACTGTTCCTCTGCGCTCGTTTCCTTGCGCTTGTGGAGCTTGAAGTTTGTACCCACAGACTTGTGGAGAACGGTATGACCGAGATATTCCTGCCTGTCCAGTATCTTCCTTACCGTGGACACGCCCCACAGATAAGGGTCAGCGTATTTTTTGCTTCTGGACTGTTCCTTGTGGTTTTTGTCGGCGTGTGCAGCGGGTATCAAGACCTTTTCCTCGGTGAGTAGTTCCGCTATCGCTCGTGGGCTTCTGCCCTCGTTGGCAAGCAGGAAGATACGCTTTACCACTTCGGCGGCTTCGGGGTCAACAACAAGCGTCTGCTTATCGCCGGGAAGTCGGTTGTAGCCGTAGGGAATACTGCCGGAGCAACGCTTGCCGTCCCTCATACGGGTGTCAAAGATAGCCTTGATCTTGTTACTGGTGTCTTTGGCGTAAAACTCGTTCATGATATTGAGGAAAGGGGCAAAGTCGTTGTCGGTGGCGTTATTGCTGTCTATGCCGTTGTTGATAGCGATAAAACGCACATTCTTCTGTGGGAAAACGACTTCCGTATAAAAGCCAACTTGCAGGTAATTCCTGCCAAAACGGGATAGGTCTTTTACACAAATCGTATCAATTTCTCCCGCTTCAACGGCGGTAATCAAGGCTTGAACGCCCGGTCTGTTGAAATTCACTCCCGAATACCCATCGTCCGTATAGTGGCGGATATTCATCAAGCCATTTTTGTGGGCGTAATCTTCCAAGTATTTCTTTTGGTTGATTATCGAGTTCGACTCGCCCACAAGGTCATCGTCCCTCGAAAGCCTTTCATAGAGTGCTGTAACTCTTGCTTTTCCTGCTGTTTTCGGCATCCTTTGCCCTCCTTTCCTTATGTAATATGATTTGAGATTATAGAGATTACTCGTCCTTCACCAATAGGAGAAAACAGGGGGTCTAAGCGGAACTGTTTTCAAAAAAATTTTGAAAAATTTTCGGCAACCTCGAAACCGCCTTTGACCGTCTCTTTTCATTTAGAAAAGTACGATTTCATCATCCTCAAAAATTATAGCCCTCCGGTGCCAGCTCCAGGGCCGTCACCGTTTCACCGAACCGGCTGGCCCAGCAGTCAAAATGGGTCATGTTCAGTTCCTTCAACCGGTCATATTGGAGATACCGCTGCATGGTGTAAAGTTCCGTCATAGAGTTGCTGACCGGAGTGCCGGTGGCGAACACCACACCTCGGTTGCCGGTAAGCTCGTCCATGTAGCGGCACTTGGCAAACATATCACTGGACTTTTGGGCGTCGCTGGTGGAGAGGCCGGCAACATTGCGCATTTTGGTAAACAGGAACAGGTTTTTATAGGCGTGGGCCTCGTCAACAAACAGTCGGTCAACGCCCAGCTCCTCGAAGGTTACAACATCGTCTTTTCTGCTGTCTGCCTGGAGCTTCTCCAGCTTGGCTTCCAGGGCCTTCCTGGTTCGCTCCAGCTCTTTAATGGTGAAGCGTTCGCCTCCGCTCAGCTTTACCTCTGCAATTCCGTCTGTAATCTCGTCGATTTGTTCGTAGAGCAGCCGCTCCTGCCGTTCCCGGCTGATAGGGATACGCTCAAATTGACTATGGCCCATGATAACGGCGTCATAGTCGCCGGTGGCGATCCGGGCACAGAATTTCTTGCGGTTCTGTGGCTCAAAGTCCTTTTTGGATGTGACCAGGATATTAGCAGCGGGATACAGGCGGAGAAATTCAGACGCCCATTGTTCCGTCAGGTGATTGGGGACAACAAACAAAGATTTTTGGCACAATCCCAGCCGCTTGGATTCCATGGCTGCGGCCACCATCTCAAATGTCTTGCCTGCACCTACCTCATGGGCCAGCAGGGTATTTCCACCATAGAGGATATGGGCAATGGCCCCCAGCTGGTGTTCCCGGAGGACAATCTCCGGGTTCATCCCTCCAAAAGTAATGTGACTTCCGTCGTACTCTCTGGGCCGGGTCGAGTTCATCTCCTCATTATACTGGCGAACCAGGGCTTGGCGGCGCTCCGGGTCCCTCCAAATCCAATCCCGGAAGGCTTCCCGGATGGCCTGCTGTTTTTGGGCAGCCAGGGTGGTTTCCTTGGGATTCAACACCCGGCGTTCCTTGCCATTGGAATCCTCCACGGTGTCATAGATTCGCATATCCCGCAGATTTAAGGAATCCTCCAGAATCTTATAGGCGTTTGCCCGGTCGGTGCCGAAAGTGGTGTAGGCCGCAACATCACTCCGGGAGATATTGCTTTTTCCGGTAATCTGCCATTCAGCAGTTAGGGACGAATAATTTACCTGAATGCTTCTTTGTAAGTAATACGGGGTGGCAAAGGTTTCGTGCATAAATTGCTGAATGTAGGCTTTGTCAATCCAGGTTGCACCCAGCCGCACATCGATTTCGGATGCGTCCAGGTCTTGGGGCTGCACCTGGCTCAGAGCCTCCACATTGGGACGGTACAGGTCGCTCACAGCCGCCGCTTGCTTGGCGTCCCGCAGCTTCTGACGGACATTTCCGGACAGGTATTCATCTGCGGTCACATACTGGGCCTCTCCATGGGAGAAGTCAGGAATCCGGAAAATGACACCTTTCAGCTCCTCTGCCAGCTCGTCCTGGGATTTGCCGGTGAGCTGCTCCATGTAAGCCATGTCCACGCAGGCCCTTTCGGAAATGGATACGGCCAGAGCGTCGCTGGCGGTATCCACGGACAACACCGCCTCATGGGGCTTAATGGTTCGCCTGGTGAACATATCCGCTTTACGCTCCAGCTGGCCGTCCTCGTCGATAACCTCCAGGGCGCACAAGAGGTAATAGGAAGAATCATCCGAAAAGGCCAGCCGGTTTGCCCGGCTGTTAATCAGGCCGTACTGAGAGGAAAAAGAATCATAAAGCTGATTCAGGGTCGTCTGCTGCGCCTGAATCTCGGCAGCTGTGGTGCTGCTGTCCAGCTGAAGGGCAATCAGCTCCCGGACGCAATCCCGCAGGCCAATCATGCCTTTTACCCGTGCTTCTGCCGTGGCGTTCAGACTGGGCCGCACCATCCGGCTGTTCTCCCGGAAGTAGACCATACCGTCTACCAGAGCATAGGAGTAATTCCTCACATTGGGGTCGGCAGGGATGGAGGTGTCAGGGGCTTCACCTTCCCCCAGTTCCGGCAGTTCGGCCTCCTGATAAGTGCCGTGGATATGCTTCACGGCCTTCTGGAGCAGCCCCTCAAGTTCCGCTCCCTCTATGGGATTCACGGTGTAGTCCACACCGTGGGCGGTGCTTTCCGTTTCCTGGCGGCCCAGAACCATCCCCGGATGGTCGATAAAGTAGCGGTTAATGACAAACCCATCTTCCGTTCGTCCGGTCTGGGTCCAGTCCGGCACCACATCCAGGGGACGGTCCCGCTTTTGCAGGAAAATGATGTCGGAAACAACCTCGGCCCCGGCGTTGGCCTTAAACGCATTGTTTGGCAGCCGGATGGCTCCCAAAAGCTCAGCCCGCTGGGCCAGGTACCGGCGCACGGTGGAATCCTTGGCGTCCATGGTAAACCGGCTGGTGACAAAGGCCACCACGCCACCGGGTCTTACCTGGTCCAGAGCTTTGGCGAAAAAGTAGTTGTGGATGTTGAAGTGCAGCTTGTTGTAGGCACTGTCGTTGACCTGGTATTGCCCAAAGGGTACATTGCCCACGGCCAGGTCGAAGAAGTCCCGTTGGTCTGTGGTTTCAAACCCGGCTACGGTGATGTGCGCCTTGGGATAAAGCTGCCGGGCGATCCTGCCGGAAATGCTGTCCAGCTCCACACCATACAGCTGACTGCCTCGCATTTTCTCCGGGAGCATACCAAAGAAGTTACCCACACCGCAGGACGGCTCCAGGATGTTGCCGGTTTCAAAGCCCATGTTGCCCACGGCCTCATAGATAGCACGGATAATTGTGGGGCTGGTGTAATGGGCATTCAGGGTAGAGGCTCTGGCTGCGGTGTATTCCTCCGGGGTAAGCAGCTCCTTCAGCCGGGCGTACTCAGCAGACCAGGAGGGCTTCTCAGGGTCGAAAGCGTCTGCCAGACCGCCCCATCCCACATACCGGGATAGGGCTTCTTGCTGCTCCGGTAATGCCTGCCCAGTTGTTTTTTCCAGGTATTTCAACAGCTTGATGGCCTCAATATTGGCTTGGAATTTGGCTTTGGGGCCACCTTCTCCCAGGTGTTCATCGGTGATGTGGAAATTCTCGGCGTTGCGGCGCAAGTTATTTTTGTATTCCTCGTAGGCGGCTTCCTCTGCGGCCTTGGTATTTGGGAAGGTCTGCCATTCACCATTAACCTGAATGGATACAGGGTGTTCCTCGTTGGTATTGCGAGGAAAAGAAAAAGCAGAGGATGTTTGTGCATCCTCTGCTTCGATGGATTCAATTTGCTCCTGTTCCGTGGGAAACAGATTTATGGTTAGTTGTTGATAAGCTCCGCTATCAGAATCTCCTCGGCCTGTGCCTTGCAGTTGTTCATCAGGCCCACCCATCTCATCGGGTCGCTGGCCTTCAGCTGCTCCGTTGCTCCGGCTTCTTTCGCCAGCTGGGGAAGCAGCTGCTCCATCCGC
>OESA01000306.1_pt1 | contig 14254 bp, 12 predicted proteins | sample 1540101 | NCBI WGS metagenome assembly OESA01 (sample SAMEA3891891, study PRJEB23780) | metagenome | biome: terrestrial biome; feature: animal house; material: Caecal content | place: Italy | collected 2015-05-05 | reverse complement strand
TGTGGGGCGTTATCAACTTGATGGAAGGTTACGGAAACGACAACCCCGGCGCGAATGCTCATGTGCCGTAAAGTAACACAAGCAAACGAATAGACAGTACCCTACTATTCCGTAAATAAAAAAGGAAAACTGGTAGAATTTGAACCTTGAACATGATACAATAAAACATAAGATAGAGCGACAAAATCAGAATTGAGGGGATAAAAATAAATGAAGAGCGGAAGAATTATTGTAATTACTGGCGCACCAGGAACAGGAAAAACCACAACATCAGCTATTGTTGCCAAAGAATCCACTATGGAAAAATCTGTGCATATGCACACGGATGATTTTTACCATTATCTTAGTAAAGGAGCGATCCCCCCACATTTGCCGGAATCTAATGAGCAAAATCTAATTGTGATTGAGGCTTTTTTAGAAGCCGCAAAGCGTTATGTCCGTGGAGGATATGATGTGATTGTAGACGGTATTATCGGTCCGTGGTTTTTAGAGCCGTGGCTAAACATTGTACGAGAGGGATATGAAGTGCATTATATCGTTTTGAGGGCTAATAAGGAAGAAACCATGAAGCGGGCGATTGAACGCTCAAAATTAGATAGAAAAACTAATATTGAGTTAGTAGAAATCATGTGGGAGCAATTTAATAATTTGGGAGCATACGAGAAAAATATTTTAGATACAACACAACTTTCCGTTGAAGATACAGTTTCTGCTATTAAAGAGAAAGTTGCAAATAAAGCGACCTTACTTCTTGAATCGCTTTAAAACTGGTAATACAATTTCCAGTTTATCGGGAATATAGCAAAGTCAGCCGTGCCAGCGGGCGGTCAAGATGGATGCCGCTTCGCGCCGCCGCTGAGAGCTCTGCCGGCATTTGCTCATCATCAAACCAAAGGCGACAGCAAGGAGTGCTGTCGCCTTTTATGCTGAAACCCAGTCATTCAACTAAATAGAACTGTGATCCTCCCATCCCGGGAGGATTTTTTATTTACCCCAGGCCCCAGGATACACCAGCAAATCAACCCTGCTGCGGTTAGCAGCCTAAAGAATGATGATTTCAGGCGTGTATCCGACCGGCCGCAAGCTCTTTATTGTAAGGAGGAAATCACCATGGAATTCTTCAACAGCGCAATCGAAGTCCTGCAGACCCTCGTTGTTGCTCTGGGCGCCGGCCTTGGCGTGTGGGGCGGCGTCAACCTACTGGAAGGTTATGGCTCGGACAACCCCGGCTCGAAAAGCCAGGGCATGAAACACTTGATGGCCAAGTAGTTGTAATAAAATAAGAAAGGAAAAGCACAATCCAGACGGGGCGGCGAGTAAAATTTTCAGGGGAATTGATCCCCCGTCTGATTTTTGGAAGGGCTCGGGGGTTTACCTCCGGGTCCTCCTGGTCTGACTGTCGGGCTCAGCCCTACGCTGGGTTTGTGGGCAATTCCTGCATACAGTTTTCAAAAAAGCCTGCTTTTCTGCGAACGTGCAGGACTGCTCCTTCTCACTCATACTTTCGGCTGATTTACAGCCCTTCGGGTTTGATGGTACAATGGTCTTGCTTTTAACAGGAACGCTTCTGCACCCAACTTGCAAAAATGGCCCTGCCGTTTGGCAGGCCGATGAGGAATACAGGATGGAAACCTTTTTGACCGACGCCTTAAAAGAAAAATACAAGCAGCTGGCCGACCGCTGCCGGGCGGTGCTTTTCAGCGCGCCCTGCGGATTCGGCAAAAGCTGCGCCGCCCGGGCGCTGGCCGGGCCTGGCCGCACCGTGACCCTGTCGGCCCGGGAGCCGGGCTTCTCGCTGCCCAGGCTGCTATTAAAAACCCGAGGAAGTAAGAGCTATCTTTCCTTCGACCATGATTTGACGTTTTGTGAGGCTTCTGCCTGGTGCAAACGGGCTGATTACCCATTTCGTCACAGTTCCTGGAAGGATATGACCCTCTCGGTCAACCTAGATTTGAATTAAAATCTCAGACGGAGGCAGTGAAAGCTGCCTCCGTTTTGATTTGTCCCGTAAAGCGTTTGCGTGTTTCAAAACCCGCAGACGCTTTTTTATTTTGTCCACAACAGAAAGACGGCGAAAGCCAGGAGGTGCGCATATGGGTGATTTCTTTTACGGTGAGCAGGCAAACATCTTTTCTTTCTACCGGTTCCCCAAGGCGCTGTTTACAGACAGTCGGTTCCGGGGCATTTCGGTGGAAGCCAAGGTCCTCTACGGTCTCCTGCTGGACCGGATGGGGCTCTCGGTGAAGAATGGGTGGAAGGATGAAGAAGGGAGGGTATATATCATTTTCACGGTGGAGGCCATCATGGAACATCTGGGATGCAGCAACAAAAAAGCGGTGGGTCTGCTGCGGGAGCTGGAGGAAAAGGCGGGCCTCATCGAGCGCCGGCGGCAGGGCCTGGGCCGCCCCAGCCTGATCTATGTGAAAAACTTTATTGAGGCCCCGGAAGAACGATTCAAGAGATGAAAAAAGAACACCTCCGGAGTGTCAAACCGACACGGTCGGAGGTGTAAAAACTACACTCTAATAAGAAGAATAAGAACGATACTGATTATAGCAAAATATCCTTTCCTTTCCGGGGAGGGGGGAGACCATCCATTTTCACGACTCTGGGCAGATGCACAGAGGATTGTTTTTCACAGGAGGTGGGACAGCATGTTGAAAACAAAAGCAGAACCGGCAGAACAGGCCGAGGAGATCCGGCAGGTTCCCATCACGGAATTGCACCCGTTCAAAGATCATCCCTTTAAAGTTCTGGACGATGAGGCCATGCTGAAAACGGTGGAGAGCATGGCCCGGTTCGGCGTATTGAATCCGTTGATTGTCCGGCCCCGGGCGGAGGGCGGTTATGAGATCATCTCAGGCCACCGGCGGCAGCACGCCGCCGAGCTGGCGGGCCTGAAAACTCTGCCGGTCATCATCCGGGAGCTGGACGACGACCAGGCGATCCTCCAGATGGTGGAAAGCAATTTGCAGCGGGAAACCATCCGTCCCAGCGAGCGGGCCTTCGCCTACAAGATGAAGATGGAAGTCCTGAAACACCAGGGAGCCAGGACAGATTTAACTTTGAGCCAAGTTGGCCAGAAGTTGCATGGCGTGACTTCAAGAGACCTTGTGGCGCAAGAAGCGGGCGACAACGCCCGGAACATTCAGCGCTATATCCGCCTCACCCATCTGATTCCCGAACTGCTGGAACTGGTAGACCAAAAGAAAATTTCCTTCAATCCCGCTGTGGAGCTGTCTTACCTGACAGCTGACGAACAGCGGGATTTTTTACAGGCGATGGAGGACAGCAAGCACCCGCCGTCCTTGTCCCAAGCCCAGCGCATCAAGAGGCTAAGCAGGGCAGGTGAGTGCAGTTATGATGCCATTCTGGATGTCCTGAAGAACGCCCAGCTGGACCGGCTGACCCTGAAAAACGAAGCCATCCGGAAATATTTTCCGAGATCTTACACCCCGCGGCAGATGGAGGAAACAATTGTAAAGCTCCTGGAGCAGTGGCACAGGAAACGCCAACGCAGTCAGGAGCGCTGAAAATCACAGTTCCGACATCCTTCCTTTCCGCACAGCGGCCCTGCTATAATGAGGCTGAAAGAAGGCAGCAGCAAAACAGAAAGGAGCAGACGATGGAAGAACTGAGACAGACCATCCAGGAACACGGCATCCGGTATCAACTGGAAGGAGACTATTATCTTCCGATCCTGGAATTGCCAGAAGAAAACCGCCCCATTGGCCGCTGGGGGCGGCTCCATAAAGCATATCTAAAAAACCAAAGGCCGGTCCTGTATCAGTCACTGCTTTTGTCCGGGAAGCTGTATACCGTGCTGGCTGACCTAAATAAGCAGGCCACTGAGCGGTGCAGCCTTATCATCCGGCAGATGGCAGAGGCTGAAGGCATCACCGAGAAGCTGAAAGCAAACGACCCGATGCGCTGGGTACAGGCGATGAACTCCATCCGCAGCCGGGCAGAGTAGATCATCCGAGCCGAGATGATCTACTGTTGAAGGGGAGGACAGGACGATGATTCTGGAAGCGATTTATAACGGAGACTTTTACCCCCGTGAAACGGTTGTACCGAAGTCCGAAAAGTACCGGAACGCACTGAGAGCCTGTGAGAAGATTATGAATCAGTTGGCCCAGAGGTTGACAAAGGAGGATTATGACCTGGTGGAAACGCTCTTGGATCAGTCCTCCATCGTTCAGTGCGAGGAGAGCGAGTGCCACTTCAAAGTCGGCTTCTCGGCGGGGCTGCTGGTGCAGCAGGAGGCGGAAAAGCAGATCCAAACAAAGAGTTATGATGAGTGACGAAAAAGCGGCAGGTACTTCGGTGAGAAGTACCTGCCGCACATACGATAAAAATTTTATATAGAGCTTTATTGATTGCTTTCTTCGAAGTTCTCCACTTGCTCCATTACTTTGCGGAAAACTTCAGGGCTATATTGAGGCGGATAACCATTTTTAATGAGGCAGACTTTAATATCAAATTTCAGCTGATCTCGAACAATTTGATTGTTCAGCCAGTCGGCAAAGGAAGATTTAAGTTCAATAATTTCTTTGATCTTCTTGGCCAAGCATTTGCATTTGTCGTTGACAGAGACGCCTGCGACAACTTTGTCTTCACCGTATTCAAAGTTATATTGGTCCCGTAAAGTGATCAAAATATCATAGAAGGCTTTTTCTTCAAAAGTAAGGCCTACCTTACGGAAGCTGTCTCGGTCAGCGTGCATTTCCTGCAGGATTTTTAAAGCCTGCTCAGTTGCATTTCGAATGATTTCTTCAGAGGTTTCTTCCTGTGCTGCACCAGCTTCTTCTGTGGTAAGGTGCTTACGCCGTTCGTGATATTGACGAATGGTTTCTTCCAGCATTTCTTGGAACTTTTTTGCAGCCATCTGATTCGTTTTGCTGTATTCAGTGATTTGCTTGCGCAGCATTTTTACCAACAATTCCAATTTGGATGCCGGCATTTTTACATTGGATAATTTTTCAAAATATTCAGGGCTGAAAATGTCCTCTTGTTCCCCATTTTCAAGGATGCTTTCGACTTTATTATATTTTAAGGCTTCCTCTACCATTTGGGCCACATGACGATTCATGGTATCTGTATCGACATCGCTGGTACCGCTCATTTTTCGAACAAATCCTGCAATAGCCATGAAACACTGTGCAAGAGAAGATTCTTCTTCACTCAATTCACCGGAAGGCTGGCAAATATCATAGGCGGCACGCATCCTTTTGACAGTTTTCAAAAAATATGTTTTGAAGGATACCTTCTTGGTGCCTTTTCCACCGTTGGTTTCTGTTTGAAGTTCTTCTGCAGAAATAAAAACGTATTCTGCAGCTTTTGCCAACAGCTTGTACCGTTCGGCTGGATCTCCGTTGGGGTTGAGGAAGGGGGTCAAATCATAGCCGGCAAACTGATTCTTCAGTATAACAAGCTCTTCTCGGAAAACATTGGTGGCCTGCTCGACATCATCTGCGGAAGGGGCGACGGAGACCTCTCCTCCATACATCTTCATAGCTTCCCGCATATTGTCTCGGATGCCGATGTAGTCGACTACTAAGCTGTATTCCTTTCCCGGATATTTGCGATTGACACGACTGATCGTCTGGATCAATAGATGCTTTTTCAATGGCTTATCGTTGTACATATAAGTCAAGGATGGAACATCGAAGCCTGTGATCCACATGTCCACCACGATGGCAATCCGGAAGTTGGACTTGTCCTGCTTAAAGGCGGCGTCTAGCTCATCTGAGCGCTTGTCATTCTTTACACCGCCCAGATAATTGTACATATCCTGCGGATCGTTTTTGCCTACGCTGGCGACCATAGCCATGAAGGGCATGGACTTTAGCTGGCGCAATTCTTCATCAGAGACAGAAATGTCGCCAGGAGTTTTCTTCTCAACAAACCATTCCGGATATTTTTCCTGGAACTTTTTCAGCAGGTTATAAGCGATGGTTCTGCTGGAACATACAACCATGGCCTTCTGTACCCGGTCAGGGTCATTGGCGCAGGAAGAAACATAGTGGTCGTGGATATCGACCGCTAAACGTTCCAGACGGGAAGGCTCACCCAGGATGATTTCCATGGAACTCATAGCCTTTTTGCTGGCTTCAATGTCCTCCGATGTTGCGCCATCTTCTGCACATTGTTTATAATATGCCTCGATTTGTTTGACCTTTTCCTGATCCAGCAGGACCTTGGCGATCCGAGGATGGTACTTAATGGATACAGTCAGTCCGTCTGCAACGGCCTGATCCATGGTATAGCGGTCAATCTCATTACCGAACGTCTGATAGGTTTCGGCAATCGGCGTGCCAGTAAAGCCCACAAAAGTTGCCTGGGGAAAGGCTTCCCGCAGCACTTTTGCATAGGGCTTAGAGATCATGGCCTTCATGTTTTCGTTTGCATCTTTGCTGAACTGGATTTTTCTGGAATGTTCTAGCTGCGTCCGGTGGGCTTCATCCGAAAAACAAATAATATTAGCTCGATTGTTGATGAGGCCGATTTTGTCATCTTCTCTGTCGCAGAATTTCTGAATCGTGCAGATATAAAATCCGCCGCTCTGACGTGCGCCCAGCTCTTCCCGGAGTACTTTGCGGTTGGGAACGGTGCTGACTTCACCAAGATTCAAAAACTCTTTGCTCTTGGTAAACAGCTTGGCTCCCTGTTTTTGCAGTTCGTCCCGGTCGACAATCATCACGATGGTGGGAGAACCAATTTCCGGAATATCTGTGCAGCGGAGTGCCAACTGACGGGCCAAAAATGCCATGGTATAGGTTTTGCCACAGCCGGTGGCACCAAAATAGGTGCCGCCTTTGCCGCTCTTCTGAATAACGGATTGAACAATGCTTTGTTTTAAGCGGCGAGCCGCAAAAAACTGTGGATAGCGGCAAACAATCTCCCGCTGTTCGTTGTCATATTCCGTGTCCTGAAAATAGATATAATCGCGAAAAATTTCCAGGAATCTCTGCGGACTGTAGACACCCTGGATCATGGTTTCCAGTTCGTCAAAAGGAAGAGTGGAGACTTTGTCCTCATCGTTCACCCGGCGCCAGGCATAAAAATGTTCATAGGGGGCACGGACAGTGCCAAGGCGTGTTTTGACGCCGTCAGAGATGCAGGCCAGCGGGCAATAATGGAGCAGGTGAGGGATATCCCGCCAATAGCGAATGGTGATCTGCTCCCATGCACTGTGGATGGTTGCACCTGCATCGGCTGGATTTTTTAGCTCAATGACACAGAGAGGCATTCCATTAACAAAGAGAAGAATATCAGGACGGCGGTTTTCCACCTGGCCACTGTTGCTGTATTCTACGGTGAATTGATTGACGGCCCGGAAAATATTGGAATCCGGGTGATCAAAGTCGATCAGCTGAACCATTTGGGCCAAGCCGTCCTGAGGGGTAAACTGAATCCCGTTGACCATCCAGCCATAGACTTTGTGCAGCGTGGCAAAATCGCTTTCTGCGCCGGCCAGACGAATGGTATCAATGAGCTGGCGAATCTCATCCGCCTGAAAGGAGGGATAATGATTGCTCAGAAATTGTTCTAGGTCATCCACATACAAAACATCTCTGCGGGAGCTGCGGGGAATGTTGCTGCCAGCGAGATACTGCCAGCCGGCTTCTTCCAGCTTGCTTAGAAAAGCTTGCTCAAAATCTGATTCGCAATAGCGCCCGTTGTAATTTTTCAGTCTTGCCATTGCTGTTTTAACCTCCATTTTCCAGAGAGCCCCGAATCAGGACGGGACAGATTGCTTTGATTTGCGCTTTCAACTGATCGTTGATTCGCTTTCGCATAATATAAGCGCGATAGATTTGCGCTATCGACTTTTGAACTTTTATATCGGGAATTGGAATTTTAATGTTGCACATTTCATCCCAGTCAAAAGTTTCTCTTGCAGATCCCCAGGAATTGAAACGTGCATATCTATCAAATTCTGATCTTGTAAGAAAAAGCATTAAATAGTCTGGAAGTAAAAAATCATGATTGGTTTCAAATACAATGGAAATAGAAGACAATAAAAACGACTCGGTTGTATCATTATATCCTAATGATACTTTATCTCCACGTCTTGAGGTGTCGGGAACATAAGCGATTTGCCCAGGCTGGATTACTTTATAGTTTGTAAGGCTTACACCGGACATATCTGCTTTAGTTGGTATTATTTGTTTGGCTGTGGTTAAGCCTCTAACAGCATTAATATTTAATCCGATATCATTTCGTTGATTTATTTCTGTTAGATATGGGCCAATTTTAGTGATCGGAATTGACCTCCTCAAATTTTCTATATAACTATCACAAACAATTTTTAAATCTTCCAATCCATGTTCATAGCTTTGCTGATTAGCATTCAAACAATGATAAATATTGACATATTTTTGTTGCACTAAAAAATCGGGAAGTTCAATTTTTATTTCGCAAAGGTCTTCCCAGTTATAGAATTCTGTTGAACTACCCCATGAATTTGTTATTACATAGCGATCAAACTCTGGCCGGTTAAAATACATATAAAGCCATTCTGCAACGAGAGATTTTTTGGAGCTTTCCTTGATTTTAAAAACAACGTAATCCTCTGTGCAAATTATTGGTTTATTTCCATCATTATAAGCAATACTGAACTTGCTTCCATTTCGAGATGTTCTATGATTAAAAACAAATTGTCCCGGATATACGATTTGAAATTTGCTTAGGTCGCGTCCATTGATATCTGCTTTTGTTGGCATTAATAATTTAAGATTGTTAACGCCGCGAACATCTTCTACACCAAATACAAGATTGTCATTTGTTACTTGACAAAGTTCAATATAATGTCCTAACTTAGTTTTAGTCAATCCCATAACCAATCCCCCTGAAAGCCTCTATCAGCATCTGCTGCGATTCTTTTTCCTGCTGCATGACAGCTTTCATTTCCTGCTGGATGCGCTGCATTTCGGCATGAAAGTCTATTTCAAGGTCGTGGTCGATGAACTCAATATACTTGCTGGGAATGAGGCTCCATCCCTGTTTTTCAATCTCGTCGATGCCTACACTGCGATAAAGCTCAGGAACGGCATAATCCATACCGTTAGTCCCTTCGCTCTGCCAGTTGTGGTAAATATCGGCGGCCTTTTGGATTTGCTCATCACTAAGACGGACTTTCTTTTTGCTTTCGCCTTTGACGGGGTTCTCGGTCCAAGTGCGCAAATCCATAAAAAGAATTTCATGTTCCCTGTTTCGGAGGTTTCTGCCGTGGTAGAGACCTCCTTTTTTATTTTGGTTCAGAATCCAGAGCGTGACACTGATGTCGGTTGTGATGAAGAGCTCGCGGGGAAGAATGATGATGGCTTCCACTTTGTCGTTCTGAATCAGTTTTTTGCGAATTTCCAAGGTGTCACTGTCGCCCAGAGCACCGTTGGCCAAAAGAAAGCCGGCCACACCGTCAAGCGGTTTTAAATGAGACAGGATGTGGAGAATCCAGGCGTAGTTTGCGTTACTTTCCGGCGGGGTGGCGTAATCAGCCCAGCGAGGGTCGTTTTCCAAATTGGCATTGTACCAGCCTTTCAGGTTGAAAGGTGGATTCGCCATAATATAGTTGAAATAGAGGCCTCTGTGAAGGTCGTGAGTAAAGGTGGAATCACTGGTTCCGCCAAGGTTGTGACTGATGCCGCGCAGTGCCAGGTTCATCTTAGCCAGACGATAGGTGGCAGGTTCTTTCTCCTGCCCATACACATTTATGCGGCTGATGTCGCCCCGTTTGGCTTTGACCAGCTCTGCACTCTGAATAAACATACCACCCGAGCCACAGCATGGATCATACAATGTTCCATCGAATGGCTCGATCAGAGTTGCGATGAGCTGAACAACATCATGAGGAGTGTAGTATTCTCCCTCTTCTTTGGTGGCGTTGACGGCAAACTCTTTGAGAAAGTATTCGTAGACGCGGCCGATCAAATCTTTTTCTTCACCAAAAGTTTTGTGGCTGATTTTGTTAACCTCGTCTACCACCGCTTTGATATCCTTGGGGGCAAGGTTACGGGTTGTAAAGGTGCCCTCCACAAAACAACCTTTCAGCTGTTTGTTGCCGAGTGCAATGCTGTGCAAGGCAGAGTCGAGTGCTACATTCAGCTGAGGAGCAGGTGTATTGATAATGGTAGACCAGCGTGCTTCGATGGGCAGATTATAGGTGCCATCTGTAAAGGTTGCATCGTCGAAAAAAGCTGCTCGGATTTGTTCATCGTCAGGGTCGAGGCCCTGGGCAATCAGTGTCTGGCGAAGATGTTCCACGCCATCTTCAAATTTCTCCCCGATAAAACGCAGAAACACAAGGGTAAGCATCATGTCACGCTTTTCAAAGAAGGAACCGGAATTGCGTGCTTGGCGCAAAATGTTGCGGCAGTTAAAAAGAATTGTATCCAGGTTCAGCGTTTCTTCTGCTTTCTTTTTGGCCATGGAGAATACCTTCCTTTTGGATCAATAATAGAAAAAGGCTGTGCCTTTTAATTGTACTTTGAATGGAGAATGGGCAAACAGAATGATTTGTGAACGACATTTTGGGAGCAAGATGGACAGATTCAGGTGGCGTTGAACACTACAACCATAGTTCCATCCATTCTCTCACGATTTTGTTAACCCGCAGCGTTCTGGTATAGCTCAATAGACGGGGGATATCTTTTAACGGATCATCAAGATAATGCCGAATGGCACTGCTGAACAGGTCTTTATCCATCTTGTGTCGGGCACGTAGACAGTCGCAAATGACACGTTCCCGATCATACACACGAACTTCTTGTCCTTCGATTCTGCCGTTAGTTAATCCAATCTCCAGATAGGAAGGCTCGATATAATGCGGCTTGACAAGAGGATGCTCGATTTTGAATCGAGACTTTCCGGAGTCTTTACTGACAGCCAGATGCCATACAGCTGGCGTTTGGTGGCTGTAACCGTAATACCAAAGAGCAGTGTCCATGCAGAAAATGCCATCTGGAAATAGACGAATGACTGTACTGACCTCACTAAAATCCTGAGGATTGACCCATTGGTAATAGCCGTAGCGTACTTTTGTTACATAGCCGGCTTTTATCAATTTCTGGAGAGGTCGGTACAGAATTTTTTCGCTCTGAAGATCTTTTGTCCGCATCATGCCGTTGTAATGCGCAAAAGTTCCCTTGTACTCGTTCACTGGTTTCATGTCAAAATTCCTTTAAGGTGGTTGACTTTCATAACACGAAAAGCTAATAAAACTGCACATTTCTCCACAATAATTATAGAGCGAGCGACAAGTTTTGTCAACATAACTTTTGTCTATTTTTATTAAAGAAGCGGATAAAGTAATGCAAATACGGATGCAGGGAACGATTGCGCCCTGTGAGTCTCATCACAGTTCATGGGGTTTGGGGTGTGGCCCCAACGAGCATACCGCCTTTGTATATACGAAGGCCCTGCTTGCCGAAGCTTGTGGCTGAAAGAGGCGCGATGGAATCTTTGGAAAAAATTTTTCGTTTTTGCTTTATATAAAATGAGCAAGCAATGTTTGTGGCTATCCATTGCCACAAACCGCTTGTTGGGGCTCCCCCAAACCCCAGTATACGCAGAAAGTATTCTGCGGCTGCGCGTTCAGAGAACGCTTTTTATGCATCATAGAATCTTCAAAATCACCTGATTCAGAAAAGAGTTAGGTGATTTTTTGTTCAATGAGAAGACGCATCATTTGATTTGTCGCCTCTCACATAGAATTCAATTCTAAAAGTTTGAGATCACGATATGTTACGCTGGATGTTATGTAGTGCATGGTTCTATGCTAACTTAAGAAAACTTCTTGCCATATTATGGAATTTTAATTATACTGAAGATACGATACTTCTATAAGAATTCCATGGAAAGTGTGAAAGATATGCTATCGCCCGGCCTTTACGAACAGATCATTAATCAGGCTTTAAACAGCGAGCTTTCGGAAATTCCCGAGGCCTGCAAGTCCATTGCACCCATTGATAGGGCAGAGGCCTCGAAAGCGTTAGCACAATATCTGGCAGATGTGGTGCAGAAAGGAATGGAGAATCTGCTGGACAACGGGGGAGATATTTCTGCGCAGATCGGGCTTGCCAACCAAATCGTAACCTTGATTCAAAATACCACACAAGAAGCTGACTTTGCTGCGCTGCATGTTGACCAGCGGGCAGAGCAGCTTCTTGCGCTTTTAAGGCAGCAAGACCCTCGGCTAGCAGCAGGAAAAACGGCTGCAAGCTTGAGCCGGCCAGAGACATCCATTGCCCGGAGTAGTCTGTTTACAGGCGCCATCAAGGAACCTCAGATGTACACAGAACTGAAAAAGGAGATCGTTTCTGCTGATCGCATTGATATGCTGGTCTCCTTTATCAAATGGAGCGGCCTTCGGCTTTTGATGGAGGAACTGCGAGAGTTTACCCAAAATGGCGGCGAGTTGCGGATCATCACCACTTCCTATATGGGGGCTACGGATCTAAAGGCTATTGAGGAACTGCGTGCTCTACCGAATACCCGGATTAAGGTCAGCTACGATACCAAGCGCACACGACTTCACGCAAAGACCTACGTCTTTTACCGAGACACAAGTTTTACCACTGCCTATGTGGGCTCTTCCAATCTGTCCAATGCAGCCATTTCCAGTGGTTTGGAATGGAACGTAAAGGTCACACGCAGAGATCTGCCGGAGACCATCGACAAGATTGCTGCTACGTTCGAGAGCTACTGGAACGCAAGCGAGTTTGAATACTACTCAGAGGGTCAAAAGGAACGGCTGGCTCGGGCACTGAAAGCAGAGAAGTACATTGATTCCAACAACGCCGCAATCTATACCATGGATATCACGCCATACTCCTACCAGCAGGAAATTTTGGATAAGCTGGAGGCGGAGCGAACCATCCGAGGATATACCCGTAACCTGGTGGTAGCTGCCACCGGTACGGGCAAGACGGTGATTTCGGCGCTGGATTATAAACGGTTTTGCAAGCAGAATCCCGGAAAGCCCCATCGGCTGCTCTTCATTGCTCACCGGGAAGAAATTCTGCGACAGAGTCTGTATACCTTTCGAGCGGTGTTGAAGGATGCCAACTTCGGTGAGCTGTTCGTAGGCAATTATAAGCCGGAGAGCATCGACCATTTGTTTGTTTCCATTCAGACGTTCAATTCCCAAGATTTTACCGCAAAGACTGCCTCGGATTTTTATGACTATATTGTAGTGGACGAGTTTCATCACGCAGCAGCGCCCACCTATCAGAAGCTGTTGTCCTATTACAACCCCAAAATTCTGTTGGGCTTGACCGCTACCCCGGAGCGTATGGACGGCAAAAGCATTCTGTCCTACTTCCATCATCGCATAGCGGCGGAGATACGTCTGCCGGAGGCCATTGACCGCAAGCTGTTGTGTCCCTTCCAATATTTTGGCGTGACTGATACGGTGGATCTGAGCACGTTGAAATGGAGTGCTGGCGGCTACGACAAAGGAGAGCTTTCCAATCTCTATACCCTTAGCGGCACTGTGTCCAATCGACGCGCCGATTTGGTAGTGAACTCCCTGCTCCGATATGTGACCGATATCGACGAGGTCAAAGGACTGGGCTTTTGCGTGTCTATTGAGCACGCTGAGTTCATGTGCCGCTATTTTAACCAGCGCGGAATTCCTTCCATTTTTCTGACTGGTAAATCCACCGATGAGGAAAGAAACACCGCTAAGGGCAAGCTGGTAAGCGGTGATGTTCGATTTATCTTCGTAGTGGATATCTACAATGAGGGCGTGGATATTCCAGAGGTCAACACGGTCCTGTTTTTGCGGCCCACCGAGTCTTTGACTGTCTTCCTCCAGCAGCTGGGCCGTGGGTTGCGCCTTGCGGAGGGGAAAGACTGCCTGACAGTGCTGGATTTCATCGGCCAGGCCAACAAGCGGTATCGTTTTGAGGATAAGTTTGCAGCGCTGCTCTCGAACACGAGTCACAGTGTGACCCGTGAGATCAAGGATGGATTTGTCTCTGCTCCGAAGGGTTGTTATATCCAACTGGAAAAGAAGGCCGCCCGATATATTTTGGACAACATTCGAGCCTCCTATGGCAACACCGCAGGATTTGTTTCCCGAGTGGCTAGGGTGTATCTGAAAAGTCAGCTCATATGTGCAAAATGGAGAAAATGACAGCAGAAGCAGCAAGGAAAAGAAAAGCCTGAAAAGAATCCGCTCTCTTATCATATCGGGTAGCGATACGCCTGAAATCTTTCAAGCGGCAAAAACAGCGCTCTATTACAT
>OESA01000301.1_pt1 | contig 14351 bp, 13 predicted proteins | sample 1540101 | NCBI WGS metagenome assembly OESA01 (sample SAMEA3891891, study PRJEB23780) | metagenome | biome: terrestrial biome; feature: animal house; material: Caecal content | place: Italy | collected 2015-05-05 | reverse complement strand
CGGCGTTTGCTTGTCTTTGTGCCTTTCTTGACAGTCTGGCAGCGTGTCAAAAAGGGTTTTTGACACGCTGCACCGGGGAGCTTCTTCACGAAGCTCCCCGGCTTTTTTATGCCCCGGACGGGGGCGTTGCCGCCATGTGCGGACATATATTTTCGTGGAAAAAACAGTTTTTCCTCAAAAGAATATGTGCAGGGTGAATAAATAAATCCTGTAAAAACTGGAGGAATATACAGAAATGTAAAAAATTTCCGGTAAAACGAAGAAGTGTCTGCTGTAGGTTGACAACTGTGTACGAAAGGAGTATAATCCATGAATATATGTTGAATAGACTATGAACGCAGACCATATCAGGAGGTGGGGTATGAATCGTTGGAGAAAGCTTGTGATTCCCTTGTGTCTGGCGGCTCTGGTGCTGGCAGGCTGTGGGCTGCCCCGGCAGGAGGATGAGACCCGGCTTCCCACCACCTGGAATCCGGGAGAGACCACGGTGCAGCCGGATTTTGGTGATGTGGTCATTGGGGACGACACCCCCGGCGAACCGGTGGGGGAGGAGACCCAGGGCAAGGAGCGGCTGACCTACGAAGGCGTGGAAAGCGCTGTCCGGTATGTTACGTCTGCGGACCAGCTGCCGGACTGTGAGGCCCTGGATACCTATGACGATGCCTACTTTGCAGACCACGCTCTGATTCTTGTGACCCAGTCGGTGACCTCCGGTTCTGTGGATGTGTCCATCAAGGCCATCCAAAAGACGGAAACGGGCTACGGCGTGGTTCTCTCCTACGGCGAACCGGGAAAGGACCAGGCGGGCACCAACGATATGGCCACCTGGCTTCTGTGGGCGGAGGTGGAAAAGGGGCTGGAAGGCACCTGGGAAATCGTCAACCCGGCTTTGACCCCGGAGGGGGCGCTTTCCTGAAAAGCGTTTGTATCAGAGAGTATTCCCAGGGGTGGGAATCGCTCTGTGCATACAGAATAAACAACTAAGGGAGGATATGAATGAAACGGATGAAACGAGCATTGACTTTGCTGCTGGCTGTGATGCTTGCCTGTGTTCTCATGGCAGGATACGCCATGGCGGCAGAGGAGGAAGCGGTATGGCTGGTGGCCGAGGAGACTGCCGGCGTCGTTTCCGGCAAGGTTGAGACCAATGCGGCGGTCACCAACGGCGTGATTCGGGTGACCTTTGACCCGGCAAAGCTGACCTACACCGGCTGCGACTTTGCAGGCGAGTATGAGGCTTATGTGGCCATGAACGCCGTGAATGACACCAAGGCGGCAGAGGGTGAGCTTCAGATTGCCTGGGTCGCCCCGGAGAACGATTCCCTGGCGGATGTCACTGCGGTACTGTTCCAGGTGAACTTTACCAAGGCACCGGGCAATGAGGAGGCGGTAACCGCTTCTGATGTGCAGGTGACCGGCGAGGCCAGCAAGGCCGACGGCACGGTGGTGCCTGTGGGAGAAGCTCCCACCGAGCCCACTGACCCCAGCGAGCCCACCAACCCCAGTGAGCCCACTGACCCCACCGAGACCACCAGCCCCAGTGAGCAGCCCACGGAGGAGCCCACCACCGAGACCTCCAAGCCTGCCACCGACCCCAACGGCCCGGACCAGACCGGCGACACCGCCAACCCTGTCCTTGCCGGGATGGTGCTGCTGATTTCCGGCCTGTTCCTGATGGGAACGGTTGCCTATAGCCGTATGAGGAGGGGTGCAAAATGAAAATGAAGCGTGTATATGCCTGGCTGCTGGCTCTGTGCATGGTCTTTTCCATGGCTTTGACCTCCGTCTCCGCTGAGGAAGCGACGGAAGCTCCCACGGAAGAGACCGGCACCCAGCTGGTGGTTGAGAAGCTGGAGGGTGTGGAAAGCGGCCTGTCCCTCCGGCTGGAAAACGGTGTCTCCAAAGAGGACTTTAACATCAGCCCCGAGGAAGAAGTCCGGGTCATCGTCGTCCTGGAAGGGGAGTCCGTGGTGTCTGCCGACAGCGGTGCGGTTTACAATGCCCAGACTGCCGCTCAGCTGAGCGCCATGGAATCCGACCAGGAGGAAGTAATCGCCCAGATTGAGGACACCGTCCTGGATGGGGAGACTTTGGAGGTCACCCAGCAGTTCGGCTGGCTGGTGAACGGCTTCGCCGCCAACATCCCCTATGGAAAGATGAGCGAAATTGCTGCCCTGGACGGGGTCAGCAAGGTAGTGCTCCAGACCAGATATGAGCCCTGCGCCGTAGAGGAGGGCACCTTGTCCCCCAAGACCAGCTCCGACGGCGTGATGATCGGCCGGGAGAACACCTGGGCCCAGGGCTACACCGGCAAGGGCATGACCATTGCCATCATCGACAGCGGCCTGGATACGGACCATCCCAACTTTGCCGCTCTGCCCCAGGATGCCCTGAACGGCAACAGCATGACCGAATCTCAGCTGTCCGGCCTGGTGGCTGGCCTGAACGCCGCCGAGATGTATACAGGTCTGATGACTGCGGAGAACCTGTACCGCTCCACCAAGGTGCCCTTCGCCTTTAACTACGGCGACAAGGGTCTGGATGTGGACCACACCGGCCCCTATGCCAATGAACACGGCACCCACGTAGCCGGTATCGCCGCCGCCAACCAGGTGGAAGGCTCCGATGTGGTGGGCGTAGCCCCCGATGCCCAGATTGCAGTCATGAAGGTCATGGACAAGGACGGCTACATCTATACCTCCTACTGGCTGGCCGCCCTGGAAGATGCCCTGAAGCTGGGCTGCGACATGGTGAACATGAGCCTGGGTTCCCCCTCCGGCTTCACCACCAGTGACGACCTGACCAATGAGATTCTGGGTCGGGTCAAGTCCACCGGCACGGTGCTGTGCATCTCCGCCGGTAACGAGACTACCGCCGGTTACGGCAATGCCTTCGGCCTGAATGCCAACCTGACCACCAACCCGGATAACGGTGTTCTGGGCTCCCCCGGCTCCTACGCCAACGCCATGTCCGTTGCCAGCGTGGAGAATGTGAGCGTTATCTCCGATTACATCAGCGTAGGCGGCTCCTACAACATCACCTATGTGGATGCCTCCAACGGCCAGAATCCCCTGTTCAAGACCCTGGCTGGCCAGGCCTACCAGGTGGTGGCGGTGCCCGGCACCGGAACCCCCGAGGAATTTGGCGAGGTGAATGTGTCCGGGAAGATCGCCCTGGTACAGCGGGGCAACATCTCCTTTACGGAAAAGTGTGAAAACGCCAAGACTGCCGGTGCGGTTGCCTGCCTGGTCTACAACAACGAGCCCGGCGTTATCCGTATGGATCTGAACGGGAGCAAGGTGGATATCCCCTGTGCTTCCATCACCATGCTCAGCGGCGCCTACATTCTGGAGCAGCTGGCACAGAATCCCAACCTGACCCTGGAGGCCAGCGCTGAGGCGGGTGTGGTGCCCAGCGAGACCGCTTACCAGATGAGCGACTTCTCCTCCTGGGGCGTGACCCCCTCCCTGACCCTGGAGCCGGACATCACCGCCCCTGGCGGCAACATCTACTCCACTGTGGATGACGGCGGCTACGGCGTCATGAGCGGCACTTCCATGGCCTCTCCCAACCTGGCGGGCGTTTCCGCCCTGGTGAAGGAGTACGCCACCTCTGCCGACGGCCTGGGCTATGCCGACGGCGCCGAGGTCAATGCCCTGGTGCGGGCACTCCTCATGAGCACCTCCGTGCCTCTGGTACACCCCGACGGACTGTACTACTCCCCCCGGAATCAGGGCTCCGGCCTGGCCAACGCCTACAACGCCGTGACCACCCAGGCTTACCTGTCTGTGGACGGCTGTGATGTGCCCAAGGTAGAGCTGTACGACGATCCCGGTAAGGTGGGCGCTTATAACTACAGCTTCCAGGTGCACAACTTCGGTGACGAAACCCTGTACTACGGCCTGAACACCGTGGCCCAGACCGAGGGCGTCAACACGGTGCAGGGTGTGAACTTCATGTCCAGCACCCCCAAGGCGCTGGGTGCTGCCACCGCCGAGACCGCTTCCGCCATGGTATACACCCATGATGTAAACGGCAGCAGCGTCTGCGATTCCTACGATGCCTACTGGATTTATCAGGCTGTTTCCGGCCGGGCTCTGGACGAGAACTGGACGGACGTGGCCTTCCGGTACAACACCACCGCCGACGAGGAAGTGACGGAGGACGACGTGCAGGCATACCTGGACGCTCTGGTAGGTCTGGAGTCCGAGGCTGACCTGGAGGCTCAGGTTCTGGAAGTGAAGGCCGGGGAGACCCAGACCGTGAACGTGTCCGTGAACCTGTCCGAGGATGACAGAAGCTACTTTGCTGCCTACTACCCCAACGGCGGCTATGTGGAAGGCTACACCTTCCTGGACGCCTGCAACGCCCAGGGCATCGACCTGTCCCTGCCCTACCTGGGCTTCTACGGCGACTGGACGGCAGCGCCTCTCTTTGACGGCGACAATGCCAACCCCGAGACCAATGGCTTCTTCTGGGGTGAAGAAAACAGCTTCTACAACCAGTACAACACCATTTTGTGGACTGCCGCCGGCAGGAACGACTGGATTCCCGGTCTGAACCCCTATGTGGACGATGCCTTCGACCTGAGCCATGTGAGCCTGTCCCCCAATAAGGACGGCTATCTGGACAACATCAACGATATGTATGTGTCCCTTCTGAGAAATGCCAGCGAGCTGTACTTCACCTACACCAATGCCCAGACGGGTGATGTGTACCATGAGGACGGCATTGGCCATGTGCCCAAGACCACTTACGATGCCAATTCCGGTCTGTGCATCCCCTATGTCCACGGCCAGTATTTCAAGCCTTACATGCTGACGGATGCAAATGGAGACTACCTGCCCAACAACACCAAGCTGACCCTCACCATCTCCGGCACGCTGGATTACCCCGGCGCTCCCGTGGTGGAGAAGTCTGTGGACATCACCGTGGACACCCAGGCCCCGGAGCTGCTGGCTGCTGAAGTCATTGAGCAGGACGGCCAGACCTATCTGGCGCTGATGTTCCAGGATAATGTGTCCGTGGCAGCGGTGATTCTGGGCAATGAGGACCTGAGCCAGGTTTACGGCATGCTGCCGGCAGACGATGCCGAAGCCGAGGTTCAGGAGGACGGCAGCCTCCAGTGGACGCAGGTCTACAAGGTGACCGGCCTGGGAGATTCCTTCACGGTTGCACTGGGCGACTACGCCTGCAACGAGAGCTACTACACCGTTACAGATCAGTCTGAAACCCAGCCCTGAGTCGGTTTTTCCAATTCCATAATTTCCCGGCGGGGGAAGCCTCTGGCTTCCTCCGCCTTTTTCTTGACAGACCGGGGGCGGGGCGGTATGATGGTAGAAAAACGGAAAGAGAGAAATATATTTATGGAAATGGTATTGTTGACGGCCCTGGGGGTGGGGGGTGCAACCCTCTTTGGCTCTGCCCTGGGGTTTGTTTTCCGGGATATTTCCCATAAATTCAGCGACATTGTCCTGAGCTTTGCCGCCGGGGTCATGCTGGCGGCGGCGGTGGTGGGACTGATTCTGCCCTCCGTGGAGCTGGGAGGCGGGGTGATTGTGCCCATTGTGGGGGTGTTTGCCGGGGCGGTGTGCCTGAACCTGCTGGACAAGCTGGTGCCACACCTGCACCGTCTCACAGGAGGGGAGCAGGAGGCCCATGGGGGACACCCGGAGCGGCTTCACAAGGTGGTGCTTTTTGTCCTGGCCATCGCCATCCACAACCTGCCGGAGGGCATTGCCGCCGGTGTGGGCTTCGGCACGGAGAACACCGCCCAGGCTCTTACCGTCGCCGGAGGCATTGCCTTGCAGAACATCCCCGAGGGCATGGTGATTATCGGCCCCATGCTGGCGGCAGGCATCAGCCGGAAGCGCACCTTCCTGGCGGCTCTGGCGACCGGGATTGTGGAGGTGGCGGGCACCCTCATCGGCTACTTTGCCGTGAGCCTGTCCCACGCCGTCCTGCCCTTTGCCCTGGCTCTGGCGGGGGGCACCATGCTCTACGTCATCAGCGACGAGATGATTCCCGAGACCCACGCCCACGGCAGCCAGCGGGGGGCCACCTACGCCCTTCTTGCAGGCTTTTGCCTCATGGTGCTGATGGACTTTTACATTTAAGGAGGGGCTATGTATCGGATTTTCATTGTGGAGGACGACCCGGTGATTGCAGAAGGTGTGGCGGAGCAGCTGGGGCTCTGGGGACTGGAGGCCAAATGCGGGGAGAATTTCCGGAATGTTCTGGAGGAATTTGCCGCCTTTGACCCCCATCTGGTGATTCTGGACATCACTTTGCCCTTTTTCAACGGCTACCACTGGTGCAGCCAGATCCGGCAGGTGTCCAAGGTGCCCATCCTCTTTCTCTCCTCTGCCTCTGACAATATGAATATGGTCATGGCAATGAATATGGGAGCGGACGACTTTACCGGGCTACCTCCAGGTCTTACTTTGCCATCGTCAGCGGTATGAATCACCATGGGGCGTAGGTGGCTTTGCCGGGCTTTACAGTGGATTGGAGGCGGTGTGGTGTGCCTGCTGGCCATCCCCGCCGCCATCCTCCTGCTCATGATCAGTCTTCTCTGGTCTTTCATAGACAGCCTGACCACCCGGCTGGAAAAATAAGGAAGCTCTGAATAAATAGGCAAGAGCTGGTAGCGAGGGATTTTTCGTCAGACAAAAGAATGGAAAACGGCGGAATACTGTATGTATTTCCCGTTTTTCATTCTGCATGGATGGCGAAAAAGATCCGCTATCCAGCCGCAGACGATTTATTCAGAGTTTCCATAAGACGCCGGAACCCATTCCGGTGTCTTTTGTCAGGTAAGCGATCATTCATTCTATTTCTGCGTGCAATTTGGAAGAAGTGCTGATGTTGTGTGAGGTGATTGCTTGACAAAAGGAAAGAATAGCTTTATAATTGCAACTACAGAACAGTTGCAAGCGGGAGGACAGTATGCCGAAAAAAGATGACCTCATAGATAAGCTGTGCAGAAAGCCTCGTCCTAAGAATTTTACCACCAGAGAATTGGATTTGCTAATGAAAAAGTGTGACTGTGAAAAGCGACAAGGTGGGCGGGGGTCCTCCATTGCGTTTTTTCATAGGCCGACAGGACGCATTCTTACTTTTGATGGACCGCATCCCGGGAATGAATTATATGACTATCAGGTTAAAATGGTGATTAAGTTTTTGAGGGAACTGGGCGAGATAGCGTAGTTGCGTTCAAGGTATGGATTTAGGAGGAAGAAATGGAAAATATGCTTGAATACAAGGGTTATCATGCAAAAATCGAATTTGATGTGGAAGATATGCTTTTTGTCGGTTCTGTCTTTGGGATTCGGGATTCCCTGAATTTCCATGGAACAACAACACAGGAGCTTATTGAGAGCTTTCATCAAAGTATTGATAATTACTTGGATATGTGTAAAGAATTTGGACGGAGTCCGGATAAAGAGTTTAAGGGGTCGTTTAATGTTAGAATTTCCCCGGAGCTGCATCGTGAAGCTGCATTCGCAGCAAATCGCAGCGGAATGACATTGAATCAATATGTGGAAAAAGCCATTAAATCGGCGGTCAGTGACAGTGAGAATGGTCATGTCTATGTGATTGCACCGGTTGTTACAGAAGCGTTGCACCAACAGTGGGGAAGCGGAGCAATCATTGCAAACTATGTTAAGACCCCCAAAGAATATGTCCAGAGAGGTGTATTGTCATGAGTAAGGATACACAGGTAGCTTTGAAAAACCGAGTCATCGAAAGCGTTTCGATTCATCTGAATCCAGATAAGATAAGAAAAAATGGTATTACCCTTTCTATCGAAGGAAAAATAGAGTTGCGGATACCCAAAGAGGAGGATGATTTGAGCATCCTTTTGGTTGCAAATATGAAGATTAAATCCCAAGAAGATGAGAACGACTTCTTAGCTTCTTTTGTGGCAAATTTCTTCTTCGAAATAGATGAGAAACTTAGCAGTTACGATGAAATTGTCACCCAGGAATGTATGCCTGTGATACAAGAGGAAACGAAGAAGATAACAAATGGCTTTTTGAGCCAAATGGGTTTCCCTGGGGTTTTTCGAGAGGAATAATGCTTAAAGACGCCGGAAATCTCCGGCGTCTTTTCTTCTTGCAATTTCTCCCAGATACCGCTATACTGTAGCCATCTTAAGAAAGAAATGAGGGATAACCCATGGAGTTTGTCATAGAGCACCTGAAAAAAAGCTACGAAAAGAAGGAAGTGCTGAAAGACATTGATTTTACCTTCCGGGAAGGAAAGATTTACGGCCTGCTGGGTCGCAACGGCGCCGGTAAGACCACATTATTTAACTGCCTGAACCGGGACATTCCGGTAGATTCCGGCAGCTTTTTCCTGGAAGAAAATGGGGTACGCCGGGATGTAAAGCCGGAGGACATGGGCTATGTGCTCTCCACCCCCACGGTGCCGGAGTTTCTTACGGGACGGGAATTTCTCCGGTTCTTTCTGGACATCCATGAGGGGGCCGTGGAAAATCCCCGGGACCCGGATGATTACTTTGACTTCATGCACATTGACCCGGAGGACCGGGACAAGCTGCTGAAGGACTATTCCCACGGCATGAAAAACAAAATGCAAATGCTCATCAACATCATTGCCCAGCCGAAAATCCTCCTGCTGGACGAGCCCCTCACCTCTTTGGACGTGGTGGTGGCGGAGGAGATGAAGCAGCTCCTTCGCTCCCTGAAATCCGGGAGAATCACCATTTTCTCCACCCATATTCTGGACTTGGCCCTGGATTTGTGCGACGAAATCGTACTTCTCAGCCACGGGGAGCTGGAAGAAGTGGAAAAGTCCAACCTGGATCAAGGGGAGTTCAAGGAGAAGATTCTCTCGGCCCTTCGGGAGGACAGCCATGTTTAAGACCTGGAAAATTGCCTATTCCCTGAAAAACACCTACCGGGTCAACAGCATCCTCTACGCCCTGAAGCAGGTTCCCCTTCTGAAGCGGCTGCTGCCGGAGGGACTGTACCGGGTGCGGGGGTTCAAAATCCTGGCAAACATCCTCTCCGGGCTGTGGGAGCTGGTGACGGTGTTTCTGGGAAAGGCCCTGTATTTTCTCACCCTGGTGTGCGGCATTGGGATTCTTTATGAAAAGGTGCTCCCCCGGGAGGCTTTCTTGCATATTTTTCTGTTTCTTACCCTCATCGGGGGCTATATGAAAACCGGAATGTTCGCCCCCACCCGGGATAAGTACTACGCCATGATGCTCTTAGGCATGGATGCAAGGCTCTACACCCTGTCGGACTACGCCTACACCCTGGGAAAAACGGTGGTGGGATTTTTGCCCTTTACGGTGATTTTCGGCCTTGCCCGGCAGGTGCCCCTCTGGGTCTGCCTGGTGCTTCCCTTCTGTGTCGCCGGGGTGAAGCTGACGGTGGCGGCCTACACCCTTCGGGACTACGAAAAAAGGGGAAAGGCCTTCAACGAGAACAAGCTGGAAAAGCGCCAGTGGATTCTCACGGCGGTGCTTCTGGCTCTGGCCTACGGCCTTCCTGCGGTGGGGTTTGCCCTGCCTTTCTGGGCTTCTTTGGCGGCTCTGGGGGTGTTTCTCATCCTGGGGCTTCTGGGAATCCAAAAGGTCCGCAGCTTTGACCGGTACCGGGAGGTAAATCAGCAGCTCTTATTCCAGATGCTTCACCAGATGGACGAGGCGAAAACCGCCCCCCAGATGGTCAGCCGGAAGGCCATCTCCGCCGACACCTCTGTCACCAGTCAAAAGAGGGGAATGGGGTATCTCAACGAGCTGTTTATCAAGCGGCACAAGAAGATTCTCTGGCGTGCGTCGGTGAAAATTGCGGCCGTGTGCGCCCTCCTGTCCTGCGGGGCTGTGGCGGCGCTGCTCCTCTTCCCCCAGTTTCGGGGAGAGGTGAACGCCCTGGTGCTGACCTTTCTTCCTTACTTCGTGTTCATTATGTACGCCCTGAACCGGGGCACCGGCTTTACCCAGGCCCTGTTCGTCAACTGCGACCACAGCCTTCTTACCTATTCCTTTTACAAGCAGCCCAAATTCGTTTTGAAGCTGTTTCGGATTCGCCTGTGGGAGATTATGAAAATCAACGCCCTGCCGGCGGCGGTGATTGGCCTGGGCCTGTGCGGCGTCCTCTGGGCCTCCGGGGGCACGGAAAATCCCCTGGACTACGGGGTGCTGGTGGTGTCCATTCTGGCCATGAGCCTGTTTTTCTCCATCCACTACCTGACCCTTTACTACCTCCTCCAGCCCTACAACGCCGGCACGGAGGTAAAAAGCGCCACCTACCAGATTGCCATGTTTGCCACCTATCTGGTGTGCTACAGCATGATGCAGGTTCGTCTGCCCATTCTGGTTTTCGGCCTGGCCTGCATCGCCTTTTGTGTTGTCTACTCCCTGGCAGCCTGTATCCTTGTCTACCGCCTGGCTCCCAAAACCTTCCGCATCCGTCCGTAAAAGACCCGCCCGGCAAAAGCCGGGCGGTTTTTGCGGTTGTCAGAAGGAATATTTGGGTGTAAAATGATAAAATAATATACAATCAGTTACTTTTTGTTTTCTTATGCCGAATAGAAACAGGGGGAGGGAAACCATGGAAGAATTGGATGTTGCAGAGATTATTTGCAGACTAAAAAGCGGTGAAATAGCCGTGTGGGAGATTCCAAAGGAATATGACGGCAACCTGGAGCTTGCAAAACTGGAAAGAGAGCAGGGCGTGCGTATAACCGGAAAACGGGGCTACGATGTGATTTCCAATGCGTTTTTTGTGGAAGAAACCCTGCTGGAGACCTATGAAGATGGGGAGGAAGATATAAGAGAAATTCGCATTTTCTTCGACAATTTCTGGGAATACTATGATTTCCTGGAAGGGAATATTTATGAAAATGCGTGCTATGCCTTTTGCCCGGTGATGGATAATGTTTGCCGGGAAGCCAATATTGATGAGAACAAGCTGCTGCAAAGAAAATCCTTTGTGGAAGAAACCATAGACGAGGCGTTTTCCACACTTCAGGCCGAGATAAAAGAATCTTTCCGGGAAGGGCGTAAAAACCACAAGATATGCGAAAGATGGCTGGAGAAATTTCTGGCTTGTCAAACCTGTGAGGAGTTGGAAGTTACCGCAAAAAAATACCTGAAATCCCGGAACGTAGGAACAGTAGACCTTACTTTCTTTCTCTTTCAGTATATTTTTGCAGATGTTTCGGACAGACAGCGGTTTTCTGAGATTATGAAATATATGTTTTATCTTCAAAAGAAAACGCGTAATGCCCTGTGCTCAATTTATGACCCGGAGGAGGTTTTCTGGGCGTTTGCACACAGAGAAGGGGGGAATTCCACATATCAAAGGTATAAAAGAGAGCTGAAGGCTTATGTTCAGCACCTGAAAAAGGGGGAAATCCGCTTTGAAACAGAATATTTCTATGACAGGAACATCATGTATTACTGCATCCGCACAGAAGGGTTTTACAAGGAAAACCCGAACTACGCAGATGTAGAATTTACCCGGTACTTTGATTCCTTTGAATCCTTTGCAGAATTTCGCAATGGGGATTTGACCAACTGCGATTTGCGAAAAATGCCCCAGTCCAAGGTGGATTTTTCCAGGTATGTGACGGATGAAACCACGTTGCTGCCCCTGTGGGCTTGCAAAGATGCGGTCTGTGTGGTTCAGAAAGGCTACCAAGATGGCCGGTTTTATGTTGACTTAGAATGGCAGGATGCTTTCGGGAACGTGTTGGAATATAGGACGCACTATTTTTCGTACTTTTTTGACTTTGTTGCCTTTTTGAAGGGGGATTTGTCCGGAGCGGATTTGCTGTTTTGTGATGGGCTGGCATTTTTGCCACGATGGGACTCCATCGATTTTTCCGGGGCAAGGATGGGGAGTGCCTTGCTGGAAAAGTTTGGCCTGGAATATGAAAAACAGGATATTCCCCAGGATTTGCTCCGGTCTTTTCCGGAAATCCGCAAAAACGAGGAGGAAACAGAGCAGCTGTTGGAAATGGCAGCTTCGGAGCAAAGCCTCAGTCAGGCGGAGTGGGATTCGGCACAAAGGGATCATTCCCTCATGGAAGTGCATTATATTTCGGATTTACACCTCCTGCATAAAATCATGGAGGCAGACTGCCGTTCCCGGGATGACAGGGTATATGTGATTCAGAAGATTGTCGATTCCATTGCCCAGGAGGCGGGAAAGCTTCTGCTGATTGGCGGGGATGTTGCCTCGGATTTTGGCGTGTTTCAGATGTTTGTCCGGTGCCTTTCCCAGGTGTTGAAGCGGGACACGGTTGTGGTATTTGTGCTGGGGAATCACGAACTGTGGAGCTTCCCCCACAAGAATATAGATGAAATTGCCCAGGTGTACCGGGAATTTCTGGAAGATTACGGTATGTACTTGCTTCAAAATGACCTTCTCTATATGGAAGAAAAGGAATATGTCCGACAGATACACATAAAAAAGTATGGGGAACTGTGCCGGATGCAGGATGCACAGGTTGTGGACTGCCTGCGCAATGCCAGCTGTGTGATTCTTGGAGGCTTGGGCTTTTCGGGATACAATGACCGCTTCCATGCAGATAATGGCATCTACCGGGATACCCTGGACAGGGCGGGGGAGATAGCGGAAACAAAGAAGTTTGAAAAACTATACAATGGGCTTCTGTATATTCTCAGGGATAAAAATACCATTGTTCTTACCCATACACCCAAGAAAGACTGGTGCGAAAAAGAAAGCTACGATGGGGGTCTGATTTATATAAGTGGCCATACCCATAGAAATACGTATTGCTTTACGGAGGACTACCAGGTATTTTCGGATAATCAAGTCGGCTACAAAAACAGGATTCCCCACCTGAAAAGTTTTTACATAAGCAGACAATATGACTGCTTTGGGGATTATGGCGATGGGATATTTGAGATTACCCGGGAGCAGTACCTGGATTTTTGCCGGGGGAAAAATATATCTATGACTTTCCAGCGGGAAATCAACAGGCTGTATATGCTGAAAAAGAATGGGGTTTACTGCTTTATCTGTGAACTGCCCTCGGGAAGTTTGAATATTCTCAACGGCGGGGCAATCAAAAAGCTGGAACATTTGTATATCCGGTACTATTACGACCATATGGATGCCATGGTTTCGGCAATGGCAGAACCCCTTGGAAAATACACTGCATACCAGCGGCAGATTGCGCAAATTGTGCAGCGGGTGGGAGGCACTGGGGAAATTCATGGCTGTATCGTTGACATTGATTTTCTCAACCATATATACATAAATCCCCAGGATGGTACAATACAGGGATATTATGCAGAAAACATTATTGACAAAATCCTGTATCCCACCATTCCGGACTTGCTGGAAGCCCGATGTCCCCAGTTGTATGGAGAGTATGTCAGGCTTCTGGGAAATGGAGAACAGAACCTGCCGGCACTCAGAACCCAGAAAGCCCCTTGTATGGTGCCGCAAGTCTGTACCGACACAGAAGCTTATAGTGTGTCCAGAATCATCAAAAAAATGCAGAAGCTGGAGTCTCATGTTCTTTCCTATTGGGATGAGAAGGCACTGCAACAGGAATTGCAAAGGAAAAAGCTGGAGGAGAATGGGCATACGGACTAAACCGGATTTTGCGGTTTGGGACTTGATTGACAGGCTGAGACCGCCCGGCTTTTTGCCGGGCGGTTTTTTGCCCTCAGAACTGCTCCGGCTGGCGGTGGTTTTCCATGTGGCCGGACTGGATGACCGGGGGCTTGGGGTCGTAGGCCTCCCCGGGCTGGGGATTTTTTCTGTTTTCCTTTTTCATATCCATCCCTCCAAAGTCAGTATTCCCCGGAACCAAGGGTTCATTCTTTCGGGAGGGCTGTGAATTTTTTGGAAAGTTGCCTGGAAACCCTTGCGTTTGACGGCGATTTGCGATAACATAGTAGAGGAAATTCAACCGTGAAAGGACGGAAGAAAAGAATGATTAAAGTAGACATTTCCAATGTGTGGGGTCAGCTGTCCCTGCCGGACCTGCTGGCCACCGAGAAGTATGTGGCGGCGGTGTACAACACCTCGGTGTTCGAGTTCTGCGACGAGAAGAGCCGCCAGGTGCTCAGCGGCATCCAGCAGCAGGAGCAGCACCACGGCAAACAGCTGTTTGACTATATGCAGGTCAACGGCATGTATCGCTGACAAAAAAAGACGGGTCCCGCCAGGCACAGCGGGGCCCGTTCCCCTTTGTATGGCAGTTTTCACCGGGGCCTATGCAAACAGGGGAACATCTGCTATACTTATATAAAATAAGGAGATGCGCCCGGCTTTGCGGAAGGCCGGCGCAGGGAGGAGCGAACATGGAACCGATCGCGAGCATGGCCCCGGCGG
>OESA01000294.1_pt1 | contig 14459 bp, 13 predicted proteins | sample 1540101 | NCBI WGS metagenome assembly OESA01 (sample SAMEA3891891, study PRJEB23780) | metagenome | biome: terrestrial biome; feature: animal house; material: Caecal content | place: Italy | collected 2015-05-05 | reverse complement strand
CGGGAGGCCACCGACACAAAAGGCGCTGTGACCAGCGGTTCAAAGCTCTCCTGGGCCGGGGCGCGGCGGCGCTGGCTGCGGCCCATCAGGCTGTACCAGGCCTGTACCAGGCGGTCCGGGTCCTGCGGGCGGGTGTATTCGGCCGGGCTGTCCAGCGGCATCGGCGTGCGCACCGCCGTATACAGGTCGCGCGCGCGGCCGCCCAGCTCAGCGGCGACCCGCTTGCAGGTGCTGTATTCGATCAGGCGGCCGGTCAGTTCCGCCTTCATGCGTTCGGCTTCCTGGCTGCGGGGCAGCAGCAGCGCGCTTTTCATCTGCACAAGGTGGGCTGCCATGTCGATGAATTCGCTCGATACCTCCATGCGGTCCTGCATCGAAGCGATCGCCGCCGTGTACTGGTCGATCAGCTCCATGATGTTGATGTCATAGAGGTTCATCTTGTTCTTGCCGACCAGATGCAGCAAAAGATCCAGCGGGCCGTCAAAGTCCTCGATATGAAAAGTCAATACGTCCATGTTTCCTCAAATCATCCCAAAGGCGGCGTCAACAAAGCCGGTGGTCAGGTCCATCAGCTCCCACACCGCGCTGACGCAGAAAGACAGCGGCCGGTCCAGCAGACCAAAAAAGACCAGCAGCAGGACCGCGCCCATAATATAGCGTTCATACCGCATGGCGCGGAAGTACAGACGCGGCGGAAGGAACAGAAGAAAGATGCGGCTGCCGTCAAACGGCGGCACCGGGATCAGGTTGAACACCGCCAGGCCCACGTTCATCACCACCATGTACTGCAAAAAGTAGGTGGCAAACCAGCTGATCTCGTTGGCCGGGGCCCAGTAGTAGACCATCTTCCACACCGCCATGGACAGGTAGGCCAGGATAAGGTTGGCCGCCGGGCCGGCCAGGGCGGTGACGGCCATGCCCGCCTTGGGGTTTTTGAAGCGGCGGACGTCGGTGGGGACGGGCTTGGCCCAGCCCACCCCCGCCACCACCATGCAGATGGTGCCCAAAAGGTCAAAGTGCCGCAGCGGGTTGAGGGACAGCCGGCCGTGGTTGCGGGCGGTGGGGTCCCCCATCAGCCAGCTGGCCAGGGCGTGGCCCGCCTCGTGGCAGGGGATGGCCAGCAGGGTCACCAGCAGCCGCGTCAGATAATAGATGCCCATTGAGGTCATAAAACTTCTCCATTTTTATCATAGACTTCCCTGCAGGGTGGTATGCAGGATGCTTTTATGATACTATGTTTTGCCCCGCGAGACAAGGCCCCGCCGCCCAACTTGCAAAAAAACAGCGGTAATTTTCGAAAATGGGCTTGCTTTTTGCCGCCGCGTCTGGTAGAATAATAGGGCTGATTACACTGTATTGTTTTGGATTCCCTTTTTTGATCCCACTTCAACAGGAGGTGCAAGTACCCATGGCTAAGTGTGAATGCTGCGGCAAGGGCGTGACCTTTGGTATCAAGGTCTCCCACTCTCATCGCCGCTCCAACCGTACCTGGAAGCCCAACGTCCGCCGCGTCAAGGCTGTCGTCGACGGCTCTCCCAAGTATGTTTACGTCTGCTCTCGTTGCCTGCGCGCTGGCAAGGTCACCCGCGCTGTCTGAGACTGTGGTGTATGCTGCCGGTCACGTTTGGCGTGGCCGGCTTTTTTGTTCTGACGGAAAGAGGTGTTGTTTATGGCGCTGCCCGGCGATCCCGTCATGCTGCTGAGCGTTGTCAACCTGAAACTGCGGGATCATTACCCCACCCTGGATGCCCTGTGCGAGGACCTGGACGCCGACAAGGCCGCCCTGTGCGCCAAGCTGGCGTCCATCGGCTACCAATACGACCCCCTGCAAAATCAGTTCAAAGCCTGCTGAAAGGCTTTTTCGGGCGCAAAGCCTGATCCTATTATGCGAAGGAGGCAACTGCATCATGATGGAAGGCACTTATTATAAGGAATGGAGCACGGCCCTGGGCCGGGACATGGAGTTCAAGGTCTACGGCACGGGGGGCGTGCCGGTGCTGGCGTTCCCCTGCCAGGGCGGCCGCTTTTACGACTGGGAGAACAACGGCATGCCCGACGCGGCGGCCTGGCTGATCCAGAACGGCCGCATCCAGCTGTTCTGCGCCGACAGCATCGACCAGGACAGCTTCCTGGCCGAGGGGCTGAGCCCCCGGCGCCGGGCCGAAATGCAGGAGAAGTATTTCTGCTACGTCACCGGCGAGCTGGCGCCCCGCATCCTGGCCCTGAACGCCGCCGCGGCCCCCCAGGCTGCGGACAAGCCCGCCAGGGCCGCCAAGCCCGGGCCCGTCCTGTGGGCCGTGGGGGCCGACCTGGGGGCCTATCAGGCGGTCAACTGCCGCCTGCGCCGCCCCGAGCTGTTCTGCGGGGCCATCGGCCTGTCCGGCCGGTACGACGTGTCCGGCTGGCTGGGCGGCCCCGAGGACGACCTGGCCCTGCGCAACGATCCCCTTGCCGCCCTGGCCGCGGGCCTGCTGGACAGCGCCGCCGTCGCCGCCCTGGCCAAGGGGCAGTTCCTCCTGTGCGCCGGCCAGGGCCAGGACTTTGCCGAGCCCGCCGCCCTTGCCTCCACCCAGGCGCTGGACACCGCCCTCAAGGCAGCCGGCATCCCCGCTGCCGCCGAAGTCTGGGGCCAGGACGTCACCCACGAGTGGCGCTGGTGGGCCCGCGCCTTCGATGTGTTCACCAACCGTCTGTTCAGCTGAGGAGGTACCTGCCATGCCCGCATTCATCACCGGAGCCCGGGGCCATGATTTTGGCCGCCACACCCCCCTCGACCTGCTGTCCGCCATCGGGCAGGCCGGCTTTGCCTGCACCCAGCTGGCCTACACCAAAGCGGTGGAAGGGGTCCAGAGCTACGCCGACGTGACCCCCCCGCTGGTGGAGGCAACCCGGGAGGCCGCCGCCCGCACCGGCGTGCAGATCGCCGTCTACGGCACCTACGTGGAGCTGAGCTTTGTGGACGAGGCCAGGCGCAAGGCCGAGGCGGCCAAGGTGCTGGGCCAGATCGGCAACGCCAGGCTGCTGGCCGCCGGGTGCATGGGCAGCGAGACCACCCCCATGGCCAAGCAGCCCGGCGCCAGCCGCAAGGACGCCCTGGAATCGCTGCTGCGCAGCCTGGGCGAGATCATGCCCGCCTGCGAGGAGGCGGGGGTGCTGTTTGGCATCGAGTGCGTCTACCACCACGCCATGAACACCCCCGAGGCCACCAAAATGGTGCTGGACACCATCGCCAGCCCCAACCTGCGGGTGATCTGCGACCTGGCCAACTACATCGGGGCCGAGAACGCCTCCCTGGACGCCCAGCGCCGCATCTGGGACAAGGTGGGCAGCTGGTACGGCGACAAGATCTGCGCCGTCCACTTCAAGGGCCAGGCTTTCCGCCCCGACGGCAGCCACTACTCCACCAGCCTGGAGGACTCCGCCATCGACTACGCCGGGGGCTTCGCCATGCTGCGGCAGCTGCCCCAGGCCTCCCTGCCCGTCCTGCGGGAGGAGGCCGTGCCCGCCCGCGCCGCCTCCGACATCGCCTTCATGGAGCAGTTTTATCAGGCTTAAACATTCGTTTCCTCTGGGAGACCCGCAAAGGGTCTCCCCTTTTCTTAGCGTGTCGAAAACGACACGCTCCAGGGGGAACCCATTTCTGCCCGCATACGCGGGACAGAAATTCCTTCCCCCTGGTATCCCCCTGGGGACAAAATTTGGCGCTGAACCGCGCACTCGCCGCAAGGCGGCTCGCACACTCTCAGCGCCAAATTTCCCTGTATGTGTCCCGACCGTACGCGCATGTCGTCCGGTCGGGACTTTTTTGACAGTCTGCTTTCACTGTTTTTTCACACGGATAGGGGGTATCGGTATCTTTTCCCTCTTGTTTTAGGGGGCAAACCGTGCTATAATACAGGCACAGGTACCCCCTACGGGTGTGCCGGGCGGGCTGCACGCCGCCGGCGCGCCACGGGCGGCCTCCTTTGGTGCGCATGAATACGAAAGAGAGGTCCATACTATGGAAAACGAAACCAAACTTCCCGATACCGCCCTGCAGCAGCCCGACGAGGCCGCCGCAGGCTACCCCGCCACCACCGGCCACGGCACCCCCCGCACCCGCCACCGCAGCCCCGAAGAATACCAGGATCTCATCAACCGGCTCAACCGGGTGGAGGGCCAGGTCCGGGGCATCCGGGGCATGGTGGAGCGGGACGCCTACTGCCCGGACATCCTGTTCCAGGCGTCGGCGGTGAGCAAGGCCCTGGACAGCTTCTGCAAGGAGCTGCTGGGCCAGCACATCCGCACCTGCGTGGTGGACGACCTGGAGGCCGGCCGCTACGAGGCCGTGGACGAGCTGGTGCGGGTGATCCAGCGGCTGATGAAGTGACCCCGCCCGCAAGGAGGAAACGATGGAACAATACAACGTGACCGGGATGAGCTGCGCGGCCTGCAGCGCCCGGGTGGAAAAAGCGGTCAGCAAGGTGCCGGGGGTGACAGCCTGCTCGGTCAGCCTGCTGACCAACTCCATGGGGGTGGAGGGCACCGCCAGCCCCGACGCGATCGTCCGGGCGGTGGAGGAAGCCGGCTACGGCGCCAGCCCCAAACAGGCCTCCGGGGCCGCCCCCGCCTCCGACGCCGGCGCGGCCCTGGACGCCCTGGCCGACCACGAAACGCCCCGGCTCAAGCGGCGGCTGATCGCCTCCCTGGGCTTTCTGCTGGTGCTGATGTACTTCTCGATGGGGCATATGATGTGGGGCTGGCCCCTGCCCGCCTGGTTCGAGGGCAACCATGTGGCGGTGGCCCTGGTCCAGATGCTGCTGGCCGTCGCCGTCATGGTCATCAACCAAAAGTTCTTCGTCAGCGGCTTCAAGAGCCTGGCCCACGGCGCCCCCAACATGGACACCCTGGTGGCCCTGGGGTCCTCGGCGTCCTTTGTGTGGAGCACCTACGCCGTCTTTGTCATGACCGACGCCCAGCTGCACGGGGACGGCGCCCGGGTGATGGAGTACATGATGGAGCTGTACTTCGAGTCGGCCGCCATGATCCTCACCCTCATCACGGTGGGCAAGATGCTGGAGGCCCGCTCCAAGGGCAAGACCACCGACGCCCTGAAAAGCCTGATGAAGCTGGCCCCCCAGACCGCCACCCTGCTGCGGGATGGCAGCGAGGTCACCGTCCCCATCGGGCAGGTGCGCCGGGGCGACCAGTTCGTGGTGCGGCCCGGCGAGAACATCCCGGTGGACGGCCTGGTGCTGGAAGGCGCCAGCGCCGTCAACGAGAGCGCCCTGACCGGCGAGAGCATCCCGGTGGACAAGGCCCCCGGGGACGCCGTCTCGGCCGCCACCGTCAACCAGTCGGGCTTTTTGCGCTGCGAGGCCACCCGCGTGGGCGAGGACACCACCCTGTCCCAGATCATCCGGATGGTCAGCGACGCCGCCGCCACCAAGGCCCCCATCGCCAAGATCGCCGACCGGGTGTCGGGGGTGTTCGTCCCCGCGGTCATCGCCATCGCGGTGGTCACCACGGCGGCCTGGCTGCTGCTGGGCCGGGACCTGGCCTTTGCCCTGGCCCGGGGCATCTCGGTGCTGGTCATCAGCTGCCCCTGCGCCCTGGGCCTGGCCACCCCGGTGGCCATCATGGTGGGCAACGGGCTGGGGGCCAAAAACGGCATCCTGTTCAAGACGGCGGCCTCCCTCGAGGCGGCCGGCCGCACCCAGATCGTGGCCCTGGACAAGACCGGCACCATCACCCGGGGCGAACCGGAAGTCACCGACCTGCTGCCGGCGGAGGGGGTCACCGAGGGCGAGCTGCTGACCCTGGCCGCCGCCCTGGAGCAAAAGAGCGAGCATCCCCTGGCCCGGGCGGTGCTGGCTTACGCCGCCGCCCGCCAGCTGGACCCCCCTGAGGTGACCGACTTTGCCGCCCTGCCCGGCAACGGCCTGACCGCCAGGCTGGCCGGCCGCAGCGTCTATGCCGGCAGCTTCAGCTTCATCCAGACCCAGGCCCCCGTCCCCGCCGCCCTGGCCGGGCAGGCCCAGGCGCTGGCCGAACAGGGCAAGACCCCCCTCTTCTTTGGCGGGGAGGGCCGGCTGCTGGGGGTCATCGCGGTGGCCGACACCATCAAGGAGGACAGCCCCGACGCCATCCGCCAGCTGCAGGCCATGGGCATCCGGGTGGTGATGCTGACCGGCGACAACCAGCGCACCGCCGAGGCCATCGGCCGGCAGGCGGGCGTGGACCAGGTGATCGCCGGGGTGCTGCCCGACGGCAAGGAGAGCGTGATCCGCGCCCTGAGCGAAAAGGGCAAGGTGGCCATGGTGGGCGACGGCATCAACGACGCCCCCGCCCTGACCCGGGCCGGCACCGGCATCGCCATCGGGGCGGGCACCGACGTGGCCATCGACGCCGCCGACGTGGTCCTGATGAACAGCCGCCTGTCCGACGTGCCCGCGGCCATCCGCCTGTCCCGCGCCACCCTGCGCAACATCCACGAAAACCTGTTCTGGGCGTTCATCTACAACGTCATCGGCATCCCCCTGGCGGCCGGCCTGCTGATCCCCCTGGGCCTGACGCTGAACCCCATGTTCGGCGCGGCGGCCATGAGCCTGTCCAGCTTCTGCGTGGTGTCCAACGCCCTGCGGCTGAACCTGTTCCAGCTGCACAGCGCTGCCAAAGATAAGGCCATCCGGCCCGTCGAGCTGCCCCCCGCGCCCGCGCCGGCGCCGGCGGCCTGCCCCATCGTCAACCAAACGGAGGTAACTGCTATGAAAAAGACCATCAAGATCGAAGGCATGATGTGCGGCCACTGCGAGGCCACCGTCAAGAAAGCCCTGGAGGCCCTGCCCCAGGTGGACGCGGCGCAGGTCAGCCACACCGCCGGCACCGCCGTCGTCACCCTGAACGCTGGCGTGGCCGACGACGTCCTGACCCAGGCCGTGGAAGCCAAAGACTACAAGGTGACCGGCATCGAGTAAAAGCTCCGGCCCTCTCCGCCGCCTGCGGCGGCACCTCTCCCGCACGCGGGAGAGGTCATGCGGGATGGATTGAAAAACAGGCCCTGTCTTACTCCGACCAATCGGAATAAGGCAGGGCCTTTTGGCATACTTTTTGCTCCCTACCGCGCCTGAGAGGGCGAGGGTTCAGGCTTCTTCGGCTGCGGCGCGGGTCAGGGCCAGCTCTTCCTGGTAGAACACGCCCAGGGGGCCGATGTAGTTCTTCTGCCAGGGCTTGGGCTTGCCCAGGTAGTGGACCACCACCGTGTTCTGGCGCACCCAGTCCAGGCTCAGCCGCTCGGAGGGCAGGGCGCTGCACCGGACGTACAGCCGGTCGGTCATGTTGTAGATCCGGCTGTCCAGCACCAGGGCCTTGTCGCCGAACAGGCCGGTGAGGATGTCCTGGTCGGGCAGGATCAGCCTGTTTTTGTACCGTTCGGCGTAGTCCCGGATGTCCTCCAGGCGCAGGGTCCGGCGCAGCAGGGCCAGGTCCATCATCAGCACCCCCGAGTTGAGGTAGCGCACCCCGTCCTCCAGGCCCAGGCGGGCCTGGTTGAACTTGTTCAGGAAGCGGTCGGTGTGGCTGCACGCCATAAAGGCCGCCCCCGCAAAGTCGGAGGTATAGAGGGGCTCCAGGCTGTTGAGGATCACCGTGTCCACATCCAGGTAGAGGATGCGGTTCAGCGCCTCGGGCAGCAGCAAAGGCGCCGCCAGCCGGTAATAGATCTGGACGGGGTAGCGCCCCGTCTCGGGAAAGCCCTCAAACAGGCCCTCCGGCACCCGGACCAGGGTGCAGCTGTCCTGGGGGCGCAGGGCCGCCTGCATCCGGGCCCCGTCCTCCCCCGTCAGGTCGGAGTGGAGGACGTACACGTCGTAATGGGCGGCCCCGCCGTGGCGCAGGATGGTGGCCATGCACTGCTCCCACAGGGGGATGAATTTGCGGTTGATCGAAAACAGCAGGTTCATATCGCTACTATATGGGATATAGAAAGGTTTTATGCCCGTTTGCGGGCGGCGTGCGTATCGGCGGCGGGGGCGGTCATGGCCGCGTCCAGAAAGCCGCCCGAAGCGTAGATGCGGCAAAGCGCCTGGCCGATCTGCCCCAGGCTGCGGGCCTCGGCCACCGCCATCCCGCCCTCTTTCAGGCTGGGCAGGTGGCCGCAGAGCATATCCCGCAGCCGGGCCTCGAACTGGTCCACGGTGGCGGCCTTGTAGACCGACTTGCCGTCCTCCAGCCAGTTGGCGTAGACCGGGATGTCCCGCACGATGGTGGGGATGCCGCAGGCCAGCGCCTCCAGCACCACGATGCCCTCGGTCTCCTCATGGCTCAAAAAGGCGAAGGCGTCCGCCCCGCAGTAGGCGTCGCAGAGGTCCTCCGCCCCCACAAAGCCCGCGAACAGGACGTTGCCGGGGGCCGCCTCCATGGCGCGGCGGATCTCCTCGGTGAGCAGGGCCTGGTCGGTCTGGCCAAACCAGATAAAGCGCACCTCCGGCATCCGGCGGGCCAGCTCCACAAAGTCGGGCAGGCCCTTGCGCACCATCCAGTGCCCCACCGAGATGACGCACTTCTGGCCTTCGGCCAGGCCGTACCGCTCCCGGAAACGGGCCCCGCGGGCCGGGTCCGGATGGAAGAACCCGGTGTCGATCCCGTTGGAGAGGGTGTAGATGGGCTTGCCGATCTTGTACCCCATCAGGATGCGCCGGGAGTAGACGCTGGGCGTGATGACCACATCCCCCTGCCGGTAGCAGAAGATCAGCCACCGCTTGAACAGGGGGGCCAGCAGGTTGGAGCCGAAAAAGCTGTTGCGGAAATCCTCCATGGTGGAGTGGCCGTAGTACACCACCTTGCACCCCCGGGCGTGGGCCCGGGCCGCCGCCAGCGGGGCGCTGGGCAGGACGGTGTTCAGGTGGACGACGCACTCTTTGGCCCCGGGGCCGGCCGGCGGGATCTGGTCGATCAGGGGCAGGCCCGCGCTTTTCAGGGCGGCGGCCTGGTGTTCCAGCGCCTTGCCCACCCCGCTTTTGCGCACCGTGTTGTAGCCGCCCCGGTAAATGCAGACAGACATATCTCTCGCGCCTCCCGAATGGTCACAGCAAACGCAGCACCGTGTTCATGGCCACCGTCAGGCCGGTGCTGTAGGCCGCGATGGCAAAGGGCTTGCAGGTCAGGATGATAAAGGTGAACTGCCCCCAGTTCATGGAGGTGGTCCCCGCCAGGTAGCACAAAAAGTCGTCCGGCGCCACCGGGAAGAAGATGGCCAGCGCAAACCATTTGGTAAAGCTCTTCCGGCCCAGCCAGCGGTCGTATTTCAGCAGCAGCTTGCGGGGGAACATCCGCTCCAGCAGGGGGCGGCCGCAGTAGCGGGCCACCCCGAAAGCCGCCAGCGACCCGGCGCAGATCCCGATGTAGTTGTAGGCAAAGCCGTACCACGGGCCGAACAGGATCACCCCGGCCAGGCATCCCAGCCCGCCGGGCAGGATGGGCACCACCACCTGCACCGCCTGGAAGGCGACGAAGGACGCCGCCGCCCAGGGCCCCAGACCGGCCACCCAGGCCTGCAGGGCGGCCAGGTCGGTGAGCAGGCCCTTTTGCCAGGCCCACACCCCCAGCCACAGGCACAGGAAGAAGCCCACCCCCGAGGCCGCGGCCGGCACGCTGGCGGGCAGCCCCCCGGGCACCCGGCTGCGCCGGTCCAGGGCGGCGTCGTAGACCTCCAGCGCCTGGGAGGCAAACCGGGCGGCCGAGTACCGCTCGGCGGTGGCAAGGGCGCCGGCGCGCAGCGCAGCCCGCACCGCGCCCCCGGCGCAGAAGGCGGCCAGCGCCTCATGGAAGCCGGCGGCGTCCTTCCACTGCCAGCCGTTGACGCCGTTTTCCACCACGCCCTCCAGGCAGGGGTCCGCCCGGACGATGGTGGGCAGCCCGCAGGCCAGCGCCTCAAAGTAGGTCAGGCCCTGGGTCTCGCTCTGGGAGGCGCAGACAAAGGCGTCCCCCGCCTGGTAGTACCGCACCACCTCGGTGGGGGGCACCATGCCGGCAAACATCACCCGGTCCACCAGGCCCAGGTCGGCGGCCTGCTGCTCCAGCTGGGCGCGGACCGGGCCGTCCCCCACGAACAGCAGCAGGGGCCGCTGGCCCGCCGGCTCTTTGGCCAGCAGGCGGAGCAGCTCGCCGTGGTTTTTTTCGGCAGCCAGGCGCCCCACCGAGACCAGGATGGTCTGCTCCCCTTCCGGCAGGCCCAGGGCGCGGCGCAGGGCCGGCTTGTCCTCCGGGGGGATGGGGCGGAAAGCCTCCAGGTCGATGCCGGTGGGCACCGTGTACACCGGGCAGCTGACCCCGTACTGGTCCAGCATGGCGGCCACCTTGCCGGTGGGGGCCAGGATGGCGTCGCACCGGCCCGAGAACAGCTTGGTCAGCTCTTTGACCGCCACATGGCCGCAGCGCTCGCTGGGGATCAGGTAGCGGGTGTAATCTTCGTAGGCGGTGTGGTAGGTGTGCACCAGGGGGCAGTTGCACCGCCGGGCCAGCTGCCACGCCGGCAGAAAGGTCGAGAACTCGCACTGCGAGTGGATCACGTCGGGCCGCCAGTCGGTCAGGGCCCGCATCCAGCGGTTCCATGCGGCAAAGCGGACCCGCGCCCCGGGGTACACCCGGTCGGCGCTCAGGCTGCCCAGGTAGATCACGCCGTCCCGCTCGTACGAGTGGCTGTCCGGCGAGAGGGTCAGCACCTTGACGTCGTGGCCCAGGGCCAGGAGCTCACGCCGCAGCAGGGTCACCGACCGGACGACGCCGTTGACCGCAGGCGTCCACCAGTCGGTGGTCAGCAGTATCTTCATCTCAAGCACCTCCGTCACAGGGCTCTGTATCAAAAAAAGTCTCTGTCCTTATAACGAACCAGAGGCCGGATTTTTTGCAGGAAAAAAGATGTTTTTCTATTTTTCGGAAAGCGTTCTGCCTGTATTGTAGCAGGTTTTGGCACAGGCCGCAAGGCAGTTTACCATTTCTTTGCAGATTCTTCGCACATTCCTGCACATTCCAAAAAGTCCCGCCCAGCCGCCAGGCGCGGATGGACGGGACACGTATTTTACAGCCGCTGCCAGGCGCGGGCGCCGCCCCGGCGCAGCCAGGCCAGCGTCCCGGCGCAGAAGGCGGCCAGCACCGCGCAGCAGGCGGCCAGGCCGCCCAGGGCGCCCAGCGGCGCCCGGGCCAGCCACCACAGCCCGGCCAGCAGGGCCAAAACCGCCCAGTTGGCAAACAGGGCGAGCACCGGGGCCGCGCTCTGCTTGACGGCGGCCGTCTCGCTGGTCCAGTGCAGGTTGGGCAGCTTGAGCCCCAGCACAAGGCCCAGCGCCCCGCTCAGCAGGGTGTACAGACACACCGCCGCGAGGGCGAGCAGCGCGCCCGCCGGCCCGCTGCCCACGGCCCACAGCAGGCAGACCGCCGCCGCCAGGGCGGGGGGCAGCGTCAGGGCCATGTGCAGGTCCAGCTTGGCCCGCAGCGCCTGCCAGGGGCTCACCGGCAGGGACCGGATCAGCCAGAGGGTCCCGCCTTCCAGCGAGACCGAGGGCGGGGTGAGCAGGTTCATGGACGCCAGCGAGCAGACCGACACGCACGCCAGCGCCGGGCCCAGGGCGGCGGGGCCGGGCAGCAGGGCCAGCGCCCCCCGCAGCAGCCCGGCCTTCCACACCGCAGCCACGGCGGCCGCCGCCAGCAGCAAACTGCCCAGCAGCCCGTTGACCATATAGCTGGTGCAGCCGGCCAGGCGGCGCAGCTCCCGGGCCAGCAGCGCGGCGCGGACGCTGTGGGCGCGGGCCGGTTTTTCCTGATAGACGGCCCGGGGCCCGCCCCGGCGGGTGGTCATGATCCGCAAATAGCTGCGGCGCAGCGCCAGCCAGGCCGCCCCCGCCGCACCCAGCGACACCGCCGCCAGGATGCCCAGGGCGGGCAGGTCCCCCAGCGAAGCCCGGCCCAGCAGGTACAGGGCCTGCGCGTCGGCCCGCAGGCCCGAGGCGGCCTGGTCCAGATGGGTCATCAGCCAGAGCATGCCCTTGCCCACCGCAAACTGCGAGCCGAAGGCAAGCACCAGGATCAGCGCCGCGTAAAACAAACTGAGGACGGCCTTATACCGGGTGATACGGCTGCCCGCCACCGCCGCCAGCCAGCCCACCAGGCAGGAGCCGGCCAGGGTCAGGCAGGCCAGCAGGGCCGTCACCGGCAGCAGGGCCAGGGCGGCCGCCGCCGGGTGCGCCCCCAGCGCAAAGTAGACGGCATACGCCGGCAGCAGGATCACCGCCAGGTACCCCGCGCCCAGCAGCCAGACCGAGGCCATCCGCGCCGCCAGGATCAGCCCCGGCGGGATGGGCAGGGCCAGCAGCTGCTCGTTGTCCCGGGCGCAGTACAGGATGCCGTAGGCGGTAAAGCCGCCGCCCATCACCCCCGCCAGCAGCGCCCCGGCCCCCATCAGGGCAAAATACAGCCAGTCCAGCCCGGCGTCGCTCAAAGGCTGGCAGATCAGGGCGGCCAGCGCCCCCACGCTGCCCATCACCAGCAGCACCACGCAGGCCGCCAGCACCAGGAAGGCCGCCGCCTTCCACCCGGTGCGCACCCGGCCCGTCACGCTGCTGCGCCGCAAAGACGCCGTCATCTCCATCCACTGCTTTTTTAATAGGACGGTCAGCATGGTACCCCTCCTTATCCCTTGACCCGTCGCTGAGGGGTCTGTGGTTCCCCTCCAGCGCCGTCCCCTTGCCCTTCCCTTACGCAGGGGGGACGGTCCGGCTCCCCGCCATTTGCACGCGGCGCGGGGCCTCCCCTGCAGCGCCGTCCCATCGCCCTGCCTTTACGTCAGGGGCGCGGTCCGGCTCCCCGCCATTTGCACGCGGCGCAGAGATCAGCCTTCCTTCTCCCCTTCCAGTTCCAGGAACACTTCTTCCAGGCTGTCGTCGCCCTTGACTTGCTCCATGGTGCCCGCCCGGACCAGGCGCCCGGCGCGGATGATGGCCACCTTGTCGCAGAGCTTCTCGGCCACTTCCAGCACGTGGGTGGAGAAAAAGATGGCCCCGCCCTCGCCGCAGAACTGCCGCATCAGCACCTTGAGCTGATGGGACGCCCTGGGGTCCAGCCCCACGAAGGGCTCGTCCATCAGCAGCAGCCGGGGCGCGTGGACCAGCGCCGACAGGATGGCCAGCTTCTGCTTCATCCCGTGGGAATAGGCGCTGACCGGCTGGGCCAGGTCCTCCGTCAGGCCAAAGGCGTCGCCGTAGCGGCGGATGCGCCCGGCCCGGTCCGCCGCCGTCACCCCGAACACATCCGCGACAAAGTCCAGGTACTGGATGCCGGTCATATACTCGTACAGGTCGGGGTTGTCCGGGATGTAGGCCAGCCGGCGCTTGCAGGCCAGGGGGTCCTGCCGGATGGACACCCCGTCCACCAGGATGTCCCCCTCGTCGAACTGCAAAATGCCGCAGCAGCTTTTCAGGGTGGTGGTCTTGCCCGCCCCGTTGTGCCCGATAAACCCGTAGATCTCCCCCGGCCGGATGTGCAGGGACAAGTCGTCCACCGCCTTTTTGCCGCCGTAGGCTTTGGTCAGATGCTGGATGTTCAGCATGGTAAAAGCGCCTCCCCGTGCCACAGCCAATATTTAACATTTGGGTGAAATGTTTCTCCGATTATACCAGAACCCCGCCGCCTTGTCAACCGGACGCCGGGGCAGGCAAACGAAAAAGCCCCAACTGCGCAGCGGGTGTGTACAGTTGAGACCGATTTTTCTATTCCGTTGTCACGGCCACCTGCTCCACCCCGTACAGGCGGAACAGTTCCACCGCCGCCGGGCCGATCGCCTCGCCGCTGACGGCGATGGGGATGGCCGGGGGGCAGGCCACGGTGGGCAGGGCGCAGACCCGGCCCAGCGCCTGCCCGGCGGCGACCAGCTCCTGGAGGTAGGCCTGGGCCTTCTGGCGGCAGCAGCCGAGCGTCTGGCGCATTTCCTCCAGGGTGTAGTAGAGGAACACCTGGCCGGACTCGTCCTTCCAGCCGTTCTGCACCGACAGGCCGTGGCGATTGAGCAGGATGCCGTAGAGCACCTTGGCGCCCAGGGAGAGCTGCCGGAGGGCGTCGTCCTGGAAGAGGACCATCGGGATGGCGAAGTAGGTTCCGGGTTTGACAGATGTGGACTGCATAGAGGGGCCTCCTTTCGGCTCATAAAAAATGCGCCCCGCCGCAGCGGAACGCCATATGTCCAATAATAGTATTATACCACGGCTGTTACTGCCATTCACTAGCAAAACAGAAAAAAGGCGCAGCCATTCGCTGGCAAACAAAAATTTTGTTCCGCCGGCGGCCCGGGACGGGGGAATAGGGAATAGGGGATAGGAAAGAGGTGCGCCGTAGATAACGCGCATGGCGCGTCCGCCAGGCTGTGTGTTCGCCGCAGCTGCGGCAACGCACCGCGCCAAAGCCTCCCCTGTGTAAGGGGAGGTGTCATGGCC
>OESA01000292.1_pt1 | contig 14515 bp, 12 predicted proteins | sample 1540101 | NCBI WGS metagenome assembly OESA01 (sample SAMEA3891891, study PRJEB23780) | metagenome | biome: terrestrial biome; feature: animal house; material: Caecal content | place: Italy | collected 2015-05-05 | reverse complement strand
CATCGTCCTGCTCCTGGCCCCGGATCGCGGCCACGACTTCCTCGGCCACGTCCACAAAGACATCGGTTTTATACACATCGGGATACAGCTCCCGAAGATTTACTTTTTTCATTTTAATTCCTCCGTTTGATTTGCAATTTTGATGGGCAAATCAAACAGGGGAGGGGAGCGGCATCCGGGAAAAAAGTACCTGGCATTCAGCAGCCTGCTTACCCGGCCAGGAAAACAAAATACGCCTGTGTGAAATATAATCACACAGGCGTATTGATATTTACATGCTACGCAGACCCATTTCTTCCTGCCAAGAAGCAAATGCGTCAAACAACAGTATCTGCCATATTGCCGAGTTTCAAGAAGAAGGGAACATATAACTGACCTCCTGCAAAATATACCCCGATATTACCAATAATCGGGCGTTACGACGGATACTACTGTTTTACGATATAAACAGTGCAAAATTCGTCGAAAGCAGAAGGAAAAGTCAAATATATTTTGTATGAGGTAAAAACGATATAGCGTAATAGTGTTACAGTAGGTGAAGCATTACTTTTTTCAGTGTGTCGGTTTATGTAATAACATTTCTGACAGAATTCTTCAACGTGAAATGGACAAGAGAACATCTTTATGATAAAATACATTCAAAATCAGGAAAGGGGCAGACCTTCCATGTTGGACACCATTCAAAAGCTGGAATACCATGTGCGTGCCAATATCCCCGGCGCAAAGGATGAACTGCATAGGCGGCTAACAGACCGTGTAAAACTGCCTCTATGTGGCTTGAATGGAGAATCGCTATACCTGACCGGGATGTCCGAACTGCGGAATAAAGTTTCGAAATTAGATACATTTTATGCTCAGCTTCCGGCACACCGGGGTGTAAAAGATACGATTCTTCTGGATGCCTGGTCTTCTGCCACTATTGAAGGAGCGAGAACCACAGTACAGCAGGTGCGGGATCATTTTAAAAATCCCAAAACAAAGGATGACCGCATGGTTATCAATACCATTGCAGGCAGTAACTATGCCTACAACCGGCCCATTACCGAAAGAAATATACGTACTTTGTGGGAAAAGGTTGTGGATGGTGTTTGTGATAATGAAGCACACAGAGGAACCCTTTACCGAGACGGAATGGTTTATATCGGTTCCGGAACTCGCATCGTTCACACCCCTGCCAGAGCGGAACAGCTGCCGGAGTTAATGGATCAGTGGTTCTCCTTCCGGGAAGAAGAAACCGGTGATTTATTGATTCGTTCCTTTGTGTCCCATTTCTATTTTGTGTATCTGCATCCGTTCTGTGATGGAAATGGTAGAACGGCAAGAATTTTGAATGCTTCCCAGCTGTACCACGGCGGATATAAGAAAATGAAGAGTCTGCCTCTGTCCAGCGCCATAAACAAGCATCTCAGCGGGTACTACTCCAGCCTGGAAGATTCCGAAATTGTCCTGAATGGGACAGAATCCAGGTGGCTGGATCTTACTCCCTTTGTTTCCTATATGCTGGATGCTTTTGAGCGCTGTATGATGGATGCGGCATTGTCTGAGAATGTCCTGTCGGAAAAGGAATCAAAGCTGCTGGAACGAATGAACAAAGCTGGTATCCATGGGGAGATCACGGTAAAAAAGGCCTCGGCTATTCTGAGATTGTCCGAAAATGGAACAAGATCCGTACTCGAGAAGTTGGTCAAGAAAGGCTATCTGACTGTGAACAAGGACAAAGTGCCCTATATCTATCGGTTTGAGCAACACATTTCTTATCCGTAACGGGGATAGCTTACTGGAAACTGCTTCGCTTTTTCTTGATTTGCAATATTATTGACGGTTCGCGTATGCTACAGGAATCAGAAAAGGTGCAGTTTTAACAAACGTTATCAAGAAAGGCGTGAACATCATGGCATTTAAATTCGGCTCTCAACTCATGCAAGGTGTCCTTGGCAATATGTCCGAGGTTTCACCCGATGCCCTTCAGCAGGAATACGGTGTATATTTGATGGATGGGGAAACCATTCAGACAGGATTCAAACTGGTTCGTGATGTGGTGATTATTACAGATCGCCGGATTCTTGAGTTTGATAAGCAGGGGGCAACAGGTCAGAAAATGCGCGTCAACTCCATTTATCTGGACGCCATCTACCATGTAACAGCGGAGACTGCTGGGTTTGGACTGGATGATAGTGAACTGACGATTTCCTACATTGCAACGCCTTACATGAAAGCACATGGCGTGGATTACGCTTCCAAGAAATTTGAATTTCCAAAGAAGTACAATATCCAGGGTTTATACAAGATGCTGCAAGAAGTGGCCTATCAGAACTTTATGAAACTGAATGCATGAGAATTTTTATGGAAAATTGAAGAAAGATCAGTATAGATGCCCCGGTTCTGATTATTCGGAACTGGGGCCGTATTCGTAGAAAGGACAGGCAAACGGAGTTTCATATCCTTTCAGACAGCCGAAAGAGCCCCATCCTTAACAGGACTTTTTCCGCAGTCTGGACGTACCGTTTAAGATGAAGGCAATAGTACGCATGGGGTGTAAATGTTAATATCTATTTGAGATACTTTGACGAAAAGGGGAGCGGAGAAAATCTTGGATTGATTTAAAATTAGTCTTGGATTTTGTTCGCGCCCTCTTTGTATTATAGTTATTATTTTCACGAAAAACAAAATATAGAATCAAAAGTATTGACTTTTGATTCAATGTAATGTATACTCTTGGCAGAGGAGGGATCGCTATGAAAGCGTTTGAGGCGCAATCATTACCATTACAGAAGGGAGATTTGAATCCAACCTTCTATATGGAGGCGTTGATTGATGCGACAACCCGCCTGGAAGTTTACAAAACCAAACTGGACAGCAGCAAATTAGATAGAAGTTGGTTTCTTCCAACTCTTCAGAAAAAGGAAGCATTGGCATCTTCTCAGATTGAGGGTACCCAGGCAACACTTGACGGCATATTGGTCGACCAAGTGAAGCCAAGCGAAAAAGATAAAGATATGGCAGAGGTTCGAAACTACCTAGATGCTGCAATAGAGGGATATCGGTATCTGAAAACCAATCCAATGTCCGTGGATTTTATCAAACAACTTCATAAAACCCTTATGAGCGGGAATGTGCGAAGAAATAAGACTACCGTTCCAGGAGAGTTCAGACGTTCGCAAAACTATCTTGGACGCGAAAAGATCATTTCATACGTTCCACCGGTGGCTGAGAGTGTGGACAAACTCATGGAGAATTTTGTGGAGTATTTCAATTCTACAGAAGATCCTCAGCGCCCCCTAGTTCGAGCAGCTATCATGCATGCTCAGTTTGAAACTATACATCCGTTCATGGATGGTAATGGGCGAGTTGGTAGAATTCTAATCCCCCTGTTCCTATTTAAGCACAGGCAGATATCACTCCCGTGTTTTTTTATCAGTGAAACCTTGGAGCGTGACAAGTTCAAATACTATGCCCTCCTTAATAGTATCCGTGAGGAAAATAATTGGGACTCATGGATTAACTTCTTCCTCAGAGCAGTCGATCAACAATGTAGTAAATATATCGACATGGTGGACAAGATCAATGCTCTTTATGAAGCGGATTTGGAACGAGCTAAACAGATTATCAGAAGCAACAAGGTTGTTGACATAATCAATCTACTTTACAAGTATCCTGCCATCAGTACCAGCATAGTAGCCAAAGAAGCAGATATTCCGCCAGTAACGGCAACAAGATATCTGAATGCGCTTGAAGAATGTAGAATTGTATATTCTGATAAGCGCCCCAAAAACCGAACTTATTACTACTATGGGGTATTGGAGATTATCCGATAAAGTAAAAATAAAAGAGAAAAAGAGAAGGACGCCATGAAGTCACGGCGTCCCTCGGTCGACAAAAGCGCACGCAATCTGCACCTTAGTCTGGGTAGCGCCACTATTATATCAGATTGAGTGACCGTGTGCAAGAGGTAATGATATACAAATCACATCTCGTAAAATGAGATTTGTCGTCAGAAAGGTATTTACGAGCTTTTTCTCCTTTATTATATTCTGTGTTTTTAAGGAGAAACAAAAATGAAAATTAAGTATACCTATTACACCTGTCGCTGTGGTAGGCGAGTTATTCCATTAACCAACCCCTGCAAATGCCCGTATTGCGGTCGCATTACGCAACTCCGGTAAGGCGGTGCCAATATGTCTTCTATAATTATTGAATACGATCTCCGTTCTCCGGGGCGGAACTACGATGAACTCTATAAGACAATCAAATCCTATAGTGTCTGGGCGCGTGTTACTGAATCCACTTGGTTTATTAAAACCAGCGAGAATTGCGTGCAGGTACGTGATAAGCTGCTTACACATTTGGATGGTAATGACCGCATTTTTATTGCTACTCTTACCGGTGCGGCGGCTTGGAGCAATGTCCTATGCGATAGCGAGTATCTTAAGGAGAACCTATAAGCGGAGGTAATGAAATGGCCAAAAATCAACATGTTATACTCCATCCCAACGGAGGTTGGCAGGTAAAAGGGGAAGGTAATACCCGAGCAACTGCTCGTACTGCCACGCAGAAGGAAGCTATTGGGATTGCCCGTGAGATTTCCCAAAATCAAGGTTCCGAGTTGGTTATCCACCGCCCTAACGGGCAAATCAGGGACAAGGATTCCCATGGGCGGGACTCCTTCCCGCCAAGAGGCTAACACATCCAAAGGGGGTATGTCTTGTGCATACCCCTTCATTTTTTAAGTATAGGAGGTACATTATGTCAGTTGAACAGTATCAGCGTCACATAAATTCCTCAGACAGGGATATTTCTGTGTCAGAGAAAAAGCAGAAGCGTAGGCGTCAAACCTAATCATGTATAGAAACCGCCGACTCTGAGATTGAGCTCAGAGCCTGCGGTGCTATTCACTTCGCACGGCATTCTGCTGGTATATACCAAGGCAACAGGTTTTGCACCGCCTGGGTGTTGGTCGGATTCGCATCCTTTGCGGTTCTCAGCAGCCAGGTCAGATATCGGTAGGGATCCAAGCCAGTTCTCAATGGCTGTCTGGAGCAGACTGAACATAATTGCGTTGCCAGTGGCACCCTTGGGGTATTGGCAAACAGAAAGTTCTTCCGGCCAATAACAAAAGGCTTAATGCTCCGCTCTGCACGGCTGTTAGAGATTTCCAGTCTGCCATCCTTCAGGTAGTTGGTTAGATAGGGCCGCTGCTCTCTCAGATAAGTAAGTGCTTTACCCAAGGCAGACTTGGGGGCTGCTGTTCTGGAATTTGTCCACGACAACATAGCGGCTAAAACAGGCTTTGTCTTCTTCAGCCGCGCTTCATAACGTTCTTCTGCTGTTTTGTCCCCAATCTCCTGCTCGATTCCAAATAGAAGGTTGCAATAAGCCAGTCCCTGAGAAGCGGAACTGCCCTTTGCCTTTCCATTGGGCAGAGATTTTACTGCCTCATCAGACTTACAGTGAAGATGTGCCTAGCATCCGACAACGGTTATCTCCCCCGGAAGATTATGATACCCGGCATAGCCATCCGTATGGAGATATCCCTTATATCCGGCAAGGAATTCTTTCGGATGCTTCGCTCCTCGGCTCGGCTGGTACTCATACAGAACAATCGGCTTGTCCGTATTGCCACCGGTCCGGTACAGCCACATATAACTCTCACTCTGAGGTGCCTTTCGCGGCTCATGGAGCACCTGTAATGTAGTCTCATCCGCATGGAGGACATCTCTGGCAAGAAGCGCTTTTTGCAGCTGCTCATATACAGGAGGCAGGTAATCTTCCGTGACTCTTAAGATCCAGTTGGACATGGTCTGTCGGCTCAGTTTAATGCCCTTCCTGTTAATCTCCTGTTCCTGCCGGGACAGCTGCCTGCTTCGCTTGCGACGGAGTGATTTCGGCAAAGGTTGGCTGAACGAAATGATGTTGCCGGGACGCAGCCTCAAACAGCTGCCGCTGCCAGTAGTAATAACTTTTCTCCGGAACCTGATTTTCCTGACACCAGGCCCGGACGGTCATCCCACTGCTGCGGCGCCATAATCCTGGAGGTCCATTTTTCCAGTCGTTCCTGCCAGGAGATTACCTGCAGACTCTGCTCCATTTTTGACCATCTCCCAATGTGCCAAATCTCTCCCTTGCAGTCTAAAGGAGAGATTTGGGTGTTGGGGTTATTATCTCACAGATCAGGTACCTGTTGCAAGCCGCTGGATGGTTTTACGCTTACGAGGATTGAATCGAAAATATGTAGTTTTGATGCAACAGAGCATACCATGGGCTACCCCATGGCATGCTCTGCTGTCAGTTTCAAAATATTTGGTATTATCAAAAAAAGTGCTCATATTAGTGCATCCATTTGAAATCGAAGCCATGGCAACCTGTTCTGCCTCTGGTAAAACTCAACAGTCTTATCTGAATGGATCTCAAAAGGAATCCAATTTCTAAAGTAGGCTGTTGGAGAAAGACGTTAATACGATCGACAGATTTAAACCGAATACTGTAACGGTGCATCAGTTTGCGCTTTAGGCTCAGAATCCATGCAAATGCTAAAGTTACTGGTGGAACCAGACATAGAGTTATTAGCTTCCTGTTGGTATTTTTTGTGATATATGGTGTCATATTGTTGACGTTGTATAATAAACACCCTAAGATATCCCTTAAAACATTACCGCCCTCCAGTTTGTCATTCGCACCCCTACATCAGTCAGTTCTACTGGTAGCTAACATCTAAAAAACGGTAAATGTATATACTACTCATTATGCAATATACAAGATTTAATGATTTCAACAAAATCCAAAGGAACCTCAAATTTTTGGGCTATATAAGCATCAGCTGTTTCTCCCTCCATCAAAAATCTAACAATCTTTAAAGCTTTTCCTATTGTTATATTTTTTTTGAAAAGTGGATTATTTAGCAAATTTGTTATGGTAGTCAAATCTAAAACAAATCTTGAATCTGTTGTACGGGTATTCTTAACACTCTTCACAGCCAGTCCCTTTTGAGTATTTAAAACACTTTCTTCTTGAATCATACTTTCATCGCGAAATGCATATTTGCCTGAATGGGTATCCTGTGGTTCATTGGCATTAAACATAGTCACCTTTTTCTGCATATCTTTTATATAAAATGTCTGTCCCAGTGCGGACTGCCATTTTTGAATGGTGACAGTTGCATATTTCCCGCATTGAACCTCCGTAGTTCCGACATATCTAGCACGTCCAATAGCGGTATTGATCCAATTTGAGGAAATCTCACCAGCGTTCTCAAGATCCTCCTTTTTCGCATGCTTACTCTCTCCGGCAAGAAGCATATCAGTGATGCAATTAAGGCAGTCATAATCTTGTACAGTTGTCCATTCAGGAGGAATCCATTCTGTGCCACAAAGCATGCCCAATAAGCCGCCAGTAATTGATGCAATCGTATCAGTGTCTATCCCAACTGATGAAGCCGGAACTTTTATTCCAAGCACAGGATTATTGGCGTATCGAGAAGCTAAATAAATTGACGCCAAAATAGCTACATCTCCTGCTCCAGATATTTTAGAATAGCAGCCGAGTTGATTCAGAACACTAGAATCGTCCAACATTAGTCCTTTTTTTAATGAAGAACTGATGAACTCTAACTGTGTAAGCATCGAAACAAGTACATTGTTCCATTCTTTATAAAAATCAAAGTATTGATTTGCTGTATTAAGCCAATCAGAAAACACATCGATATTAGGATATGCGCCCCATACTTTTTGCCCGTCAATTACAGCAGAAACAAGTTCTCCATAGCTCAAAACAGTTTTTTTCTTGAGAAGATAATCAAGAGCAAAGGCGTAACAGGTTGCTCCTAAAATAGCCCGTGGATGTCCATGTGTAATAATGGAATCTTTTATTACATCCGTCATCAAGTTCACAGGCGACGGTGTCCTTTGCTGAAAAATGACATGTGGGAGTATCCGCATAACAGTACCATTTCCGCCAGCATTAAAATATGCAAATGCATGTTTAGACTGCCAAGGTGAAATACCTTCTTTGTAAAATTTTGCCGCATTCAACGATGCTTTTCCTCCACCACGTTCATATCTAAGCCAAAAAACAAGTTCTTTTTCCGAGAAAAACTTTTCCCAGTTTCCAACTATAATACTTCTAGCTACAGATAGTGTTAATTGAGTATCATCACTGTATTCTCCAGGTAAAATTTTCTCATCGTGATAGCAAGGTTTACTATTACGTCGAATCCATGCCACAAAATTTTCGCCACCACAAGTACCCTTAGACTTGTTATTTGAACGTATTTCGTTAGGCCATCCCAACGCATCGCCGATAGCTGTCGCGAGCATAGCGCCTCTACACTTATTATTGTGCGTAGGTATAGTTGTAGACATAGCTTACACCTCCTCGGAAAAGCAGTCGAATAAACTTTCTGCTGGGTACTTGCCGTTTTTTATTATATTGCTCCAGCTTGTAGTTAAAACATCCGGTGCAATATAAATAGGGATAGACTTTATATTAAACACTTCTAGTATGCCATATACTCTCGATGCAATATTCCGGTTTCCAACCGCAATTCCAGTTATATATTTAGGGGGTATATTTCCTTTAATTAGAATTTCAGCTTGGCCGTCAGTTGGGCAATTTTGAAGCATCTTTGCCGGTCTGGGATATTTAAAAGTACTCACAGTATCGGCAAATATTGAATCAATACTATCCATATTTTTACATATGTACGCTCCACTCGCTCGGCTTGAATTACATGGACAATATTTAGCCTCCCGATTGTTTAATATGCTGAGATCAACATATAAAACGATGAAATCTTTAAAAATCTGATCGGAATTTCTTTCAATAGCTTTATTTAGAAACCATGAGTTTGGATATTGAATTGAGCAACATATATGATCCAATTCTCCGTCATATCGAGCACTATCTATAACATTTTTAGTATCCTGCCTAATAGAATTACTAGGTAAAATTCCTTCTGTTGAAGTAATAATATGGGTAAAACTTTGAAGTTTTGTGAAATGGCATAGTCTAGTTACTCCTCGATTATTTAAAATATCGTAAGCACTCATTCTAAGCCCTCCTCACTATAATAATCATAACTAGAAGAATTTTTTGGAAAAAGTTTCGACAAAGATTTGCTGTATGTCATGAATAAACCATATTTCGACCGGGTTGCTGCCACATAAAGAAGTTTAATCTCATCTGAATAAGCGTTTTTTTCAGATGCAGTCCGGGCAATAGCATCTGGATCCGGTAACCGATCCTCCTCCAAGAAGGGTATAAAAACATTATCAAACTCTAGGCCTTTTGCAGAGTGAAACGTAGAAAGATATACTGTCTTCGTGTCTGCATATCCAGCTGTATCTCTATTAATCTCTGTCGCAGTGTACCCTTGATTTTTAAATTTGAATAAAAACATGTCTATGTCTGAACGATTTCTACAAATTATTACTACGGAAGAAGTCTTACTTAAACTAATCGATCGATCGACAATCCATCTTTTCTCATTCGACTGCCTTGAAAATTTAATAAGTATAGGTTTTGGCCCCTCTGCGATTTGTGCTGTTGCGTCTACCATATCTTCATCCTTCAACCAATATTCGCTTCTAGTAATGTCTTTGGCAAAAGATGTAATGGTAGATGGATTTCTATAATTAACGTTAAATCTCCAAATCTTATCAGTATTTATTCCAGAATCCCGCCAAGATAAGCGGCTACCATAAATTTGCTGGGCAACATCCCCAAAGAAGGTAAATGATCCATTACACGCGGTCGCACTTACCAGCGACTTAATCATCATCGGAGAAAAGTCTTGTCCTTCATCTACTATAATATGAGTATACCGTCGAGGTGTTTGGTCATTTTGTAATTGTAAATATACATATAGAGCCAAATCATCCCAATCGTATGTGCACCCTGCAGCATCACGTAATTCAAGATATTTTTCGTATACTTTAAAAACCCATTTTCTATTTTCACGTTTAATGTTAGCAGACGCTCTGCCAACACGTTCGGCCTGGTTATAGGAGTTTAAATCTATAAAACCAAATTTTTCTATAAATGTTATCTCGTCAACAAAAAAGTCAACAGAACGATCCAGTGTCGACTCTTTTGGATACTGAAGCTTCAAACTTTTCAAAGCTTCTCCTATATAATATGTCTTTCTTTCCGAATCCAAAATTCCATTTCTCGTAGGCATCTTCCCTCGACTATTGAGATAACCACGTGCAAACTTATGATAATTTTCTACTGTAAGATTTTGAGGGATAGTGTCGCTGATCCCCCTAATGTATTCAACTAGTGCACCATTAAAAGTAACAAGTAGTACTTGTTTCTTTTCAGGTAAAGCAGAAAGATGATATGCACGGAGAAGTGCAATCGTTGTTTTGCCACTTCCTGCGGTGCCTAATACAACGGTATGGCCTGTTGAAGGTAACGCAAGTACTTCTTTTTGCTTTCCGTTAGGAGTTATTCTCATCATACTACCCTCCAATACATATACATAAAACAATCAATTGTTGCTGTGATGCAAAACATATAATATATGTTTAACTCTATTATACTATCTCTTGCCAATTTCGGCAATATCTCTTCTCCCTCTGGTATTATATTCCTCAGTTTCCCGACACCATATGCATCAGACCAATGGCGTTTTTAAAGCTATAAGTATCACATATCGAGACAGCCAACATGAAAGTAATATGACATCATTTTACATTGCTTAAAAGGGGTACAAAACATTATGTGTTTATCTGTAATCAGCACAAAGACAGAATCCCATAGATTTTATTCCTCGAGGCTTCTGAACTAAAAAGTAGACATATTTTCCTCCACACCAAATACTTTACCCCCTGTCGAAAGGAGGTGATACCATGGCGGTATTTCGCATTGAGAAAACCCGCGACTACACGGGGATGTCCAACCACAATCTGCGCGATGCGGGGCTGTGCTGAGATCTAAAGGGCTGCTCTACATGATGCAGTCCTTACCGGGGGACTGGAACTACACCACCTGGGCCAGGCCAAAATCTTCTAGGAGGAGACAGACGGCATCGGCTCCGCCCTGAAGGAGCTGGAGCAGGCCGAGCACATAGTACGCAACCGACTCCGGGACAGCAAGGGTAAAATCGTGGATGTGGAGTATGCCATCTATGAGATACCCCATTCCCCGGATACGGGCCAGCCGTGTGAGGATGAGTCGGATCCAGCTTTTCCAGATGCGGAAAAGCTGGATCGGGATAACCCGTGTTTGGAAAACCGCCCGCAATTAAATAAAGGGAAAAGATATCCTGAAGAACTAAATTCGAATTCATTAAGTACGAAAGGACCAAATCCTGTCCAATCAAGCCCCCAAACCCTGCAGTAGCAAACAGGACTGGACAGGGCTGAATGCAGGAGCGAGAGAACTATCGGGACTGATTTTGGAGAACATCGAGTGATATCCTCGTGCGGAACGAGCACATGGACCGTGACCTCTTAAACAAGGCGGTGTAATCCTGGTTTCTGAAGCTGAGCAGTTTCCGCATTGCGTATGTGCGAGACCGTATGCGGGAGAACACCAGCTACGTCCACAACACAGAAAAAATCTGCTGGTTGCCTTCAATAATGCCCCCGGTCACCATTGGCGGCTTCAATCATTTGGAGAATTGGGGCAGCCAGTCCTTCTACGGCCGCAACTATCGGAAATGTGGGAAGAATCTGATGACCTCGGGTGAAGTTGCGGTGATGGATGGCGGTAAGTTTATCTTGCAGTTTCGAGGTATGCAGCTGCTATTCAGCAATGAGTTTGATATTACGAAGTACCCATGCTACAAATACCTTGTAGACGCTGACAAGAAAACATCTTTGTTGTTGAACGGCAAAAAAAGTGGACCAGCCATACAATCTTTTCAATCTGTACTAAGTCAAAGTGGATTAGAATCCACCCGATTCTCCATAAAAAGCTTATATTTGCTAAATTATATCATACCATGGAGAAAAAACAAGATGGCATTTTTCAATGACGGATCCCATAATAATATTCCTGACAGAATTCTTCAAAGCAAAATGGACAAGGGCAAATACATTCAAATTCAGGAAGGAGGCAGTCCTTCTATGTTGGACACCATCAAGAAACTGGAATACCATGTGCGTGTCAATATCCCCAGCGCAAAAGATGAATTGGATAAACGACTGACGTATCGGGTGAAGCTGCCTCTTAGCGGCCTGAATGGGGAAACATTATACCTGACCGGAATATCAAAACTGGAAAATGCAGTGACCAAACTGGAGACATTTTATGCCCAGCTCCCGACATGCCGGGGGATCAAGGATTCCATCTTTCTGGACGCATGGGCTTCAGCAGCTATCGAAGGAGCGAGAACCACAGTACAGCAGGTGCGGGATCATTTTAAAAATCCCAAAACAAAGGATGACCGCATGGTTATCAATACCATTGCAGGCAGTAACTATGCCTACAACCGGCCCATTACCGAAAGAAATATACGTACTTTGTGGGAAAAGGTTGTGGATGGTGTTTGTGATAATGAAGCACACAGAGGAACCCTTTACCGAGACGGAATGGTTTATATCGGTTCCGGAACTCGCATCGTTCACACCCCTGCCAGAGCGGAACAGCTGCCGGAGTTAATGGATCAGTGGTTCTCCTTCCGGGAAGAAGAAACCGGTGATTTATTGATTCGTTCCTTTGTGTCCCATTTCTATTTTGTGTATCTGCATCCGTTCTGTGATGGAAATGGTAGAACGGCAAGAATTTTGAATGCTTCCCAGCTGTACCACGGCGGATATAAGAAAATGAAGAGTCTGCCTCTGTCCAGCGCCATAAACAAGCATCTCAGCGGGTACTACTCCAGCCTGGAAGATTCCGAAATTGTCCTGAATGGGACAGAATCCAGGTGGCTGGATCTTACTCCCTTTGTTTCCTATATGCTGGATGCTTTTGAGCGCTGTATGATGGATGCGGCATTGTCTGAGAATGTCCTGTCGGAAAAGGAATCAAAGCTGCTGGAACGAATGAACAAAGCTGGTATCCATGGGGAGATCACGGTAAAAAAGGCCTCGGCTATTCTGAGATTGTCCGAAAATGGAACAAGATCCGTACTCGAGAAGTTGGTCAAGAAAGGCTATCTGACTGTGAACAAGGACAAAGTGCCCTATATCTATCGGTTTGAGCAACACATTTCTTATCCGTAACGGGGATAGCTTACTGGAAACTGCTTCGCTTTTTCTTGATTTGCAATATTATTGACGGTTCGCGTATGCTACAGGAATCAGAAAAGGTGCAGTTTTAACAAACGTTATCAAGAAAGGCGTGAACATCATGGCATTTAAATTCGGCTCTCAACTCATGCAAGGTGTCCTTGGCAATATGTCCGAGGTTTCACCCGATGCCCTTCAGCAGGAATACGGTGTATATTTGATGGATGGGGAAACCATTCAGACAGGATTCAAACTGGTTCGTGATGTGGTGATTATTACAGATCGCCGGATTCTTGAGTTTGATAAGCAGGGGGCAACAGGTCAGAAAATGCGCGTCAACTCCATTTATCTGGACGCCATCTACCATGTAACAGCGGAGACTGCTGGGTTTGGACTGGATGATAGTGAACTGACGATTTCCTACATTGCAACGCCTTACATGAAAGCACATGGCGTGGATTACGCTTCCAAGAAATTTGAATTTCCAAAGAAGTACAATATCCAGGGTTTATACAAGATGCTGCAAGAAGTGGCCTATCAGAACTTTATGAAGCTGAATGCATGAGAAGTTCTATGGTAGATTGAAGAAAGTTTAGCATAGATGCCCCGGTTCTGATAAGTCGGAACCGGGGCCGTATTCGTAGAAAGGACATGAAAACGAAGTTACATGTCCTTTTAGACAGCCGAAAGAACCCCATCCTTAGCAGGACTTTTCCCGCAGTCTGAGGGAATTTTGACTCCCTCTTTTTGTTGCATGACGTACCATTTAAGATGTAGGCAATACCAGCAGGAATCGTTATATGCTTTGTTTTGTCTGGGGAAAAGCAGGAAACATTACGAGCCGTCTTGAATACCCTGTAAATCGTTCCATTGATTGAAGCAGATTTCTTGGATTCGACCAAAGCATCACCGCTGGAATTATAATAGTGATATGGATGTTGGTGCGCATTCCAGGCATAGTCATCCAATGTTGTCCCCTTAGACGTCTCGATGTACCCATAACGGCCTTGAAAATTCTTATCCCTAAAATAGATTCTGAAAGATGTTATATATGGAGATTCGTTAGGTATAACAATATAAAACTCATTGGGGTAGATTTTGCCAATAACCTCCCCTCCCGCGGTAGTTCCTCCCGCATGAATCTGGCTGGATACACGTTTCGCATAAACATTAAAAGCTATTGAGGACAGATTAACTACTGCATATCTTTTGTTTTGAATACCCATATTAATTTGCTCCTTTCGTTTATCTGGTGAGCTTTTTCTCAGTGCTATCATTACAACGTAAGCGTAAAACCTCCCCGCGGCTTGAATTGCGGGTCAGGGCATGAGACAATATCCCAAAAC
>OESA01000279.1_pt1 | contig 14956 bp, 14 predicted proteins | sample 1540101 | NCBI WGS metagenome assembly OESA01 (sample SAMEA3891891, study PRJEB23780) | metagenome | biome: terrestrial biome; feature: animal house; material: Caecal content | place: Italy | collected 2015-05-05 | reverse complement strand
TTTTTTCACCCTTGCTGCCGCTTTGATCGCTTTTCGGTTTTGTTAGGTGTTCTTAGCCGGTTTTCGCGGCGCGTGAACGCTTGCGAAAATCGGAGCGCTGCGCCAGCGGTGGCTCGCTGCTTCGTCCACTGGACGCGCTTCGCCGCCGCTGCCCCTGGGGACAAAATTTGCCGTCGAACCGCGCACTCGGCCCGCAGGGCCTCGCACACTCTCTCCGTCAAATTTCCCTGGAGGTGTCCCATCTGTCGGCACTTGTCCGCCAGATGGGACTTGATTTGGACAGATAAAGCGTTATTTCCGGGTCAGCTCGTCCAGGTTCTGGGTGTAGCAGGGCAGGCAGTGCTCCATGAACCAGTCCGCCTCGGGGCAGGCCATGTCGGCCAGGGCTTTCTTCTGCTGGGCCAGGGCGGCGTCAAACTCGTGGTTGCCGCTGCGGGCCTCCTCCATGCACTTGATGAGGGCCGACAGCCGGTCGGCCGCCTTCAGCAGTTTGCGCTCGGGTGCGGTCAGCAGGTCCCCGGTGATGTAGGGGGTGACCTCCTCCTCCAGCTCGGGGGGCAGCATGGAGGCCATGGCGGCCGCGCTCTCCCGCTCGATGGCCTTGTAGGCGTCCCGCAGCACCTCGCTGCGGTATTTGACCGGAGTGGGCATATCCCCGGTGATGATCTCGGGGGCGTCGTGATACAGGGCCGCCACCGCCACCGTCTTGGGGCGGCAGGGGGTGCCGGTGTACCGCCGTGCGATCAGGCAGAGGGTGTGGGCCAGCAGGGCGGTGTCGCAGGTGTGCTCGCTGAGGGACTCGGCCCGGGTGGAGTGCATCAGGCTCCAGCGTGTGATGTACTTCATGCGGGCCAGCAGGGCATTGAAGGGATACAACATGGCAATAACCTCCCGGCCGGCGGCGCAGCGGCGCGCTGCCGGCCTTTTTGTACCCAAAATACCCCTCTTTGGGGCGTCTGTCAAGGGCGCGGCAAACTTCGCCCTTTCCTTGCAGGGGCAAACATGGTATACTGTCTGAGATAAAAAGCTAGAAAAGAGGGAAGCTATGGACATGGCAAATCTGTCCCGGCGGCCGCGGCTGCGGCAGAAACGGGACCGCTTTTGGCTGACGGTGGGCCTGTGCGCCCTGACGGCGGCTTTGATCTTTCTGCCCTTCCAGATCATCGACGGCGGGTTTTTCCACTATGCCGGGGATTTCAACGGCCAGCAGATCGGCTTCTACCGGTATATGAACGGCTTTGTCAAAGGGCAGGGCTACCCCGACGGCCTGGCCAGCGCGGGCGGCCAGCGCCTGCCCTCCAACACCTTCTCCTGGGCCACCGACCTGGGCAGCGGGGTGATGAACGCCTATTCGTTCTACCTGTACGGGTCGCCCTTTTTCTGGCTGTCCACCCTGTTCCCCCAGAGCTGGATGCCCTACCTGATGTGCCCGCTGCTGGTGCTCAAGTTTGCGGTGGCGGGGGGCGGCGCCTACCTGTATATGCGCCGCTATGTGAAACACCTCGACTACGCCGTGCTGGCGGCCTGCCTGTATACCTTTTCGGGGTTTGGGATCTACAACATCTTTTTCAACCACTTCATCGACGTGGTGGCCCTGTTCCCCTGGATGCTGTGGGCCCTGGATGAGTGCATCTACAGCGGCCGCCGGGGGCTGTTCGCCTTTTTTGTGGCCGTCAACCTGCTGAACAATTATTTCTTCTTTGTGGGGCAGGTGGTGTTCCTCATCATCTACTTTGCCTGCAAGGTCTCCGCCGGGGAGATCCGGCTGACCCGGGGGCTGTTCGGCACCCTGGCCTGGGAGAGCCTGCTGGGGGTGGCGCTGGGCTGCCTGCTGGTGTGGCCGGCCTTTTTGTCCCTGCTGCAAAACCCGCGCACCACCGACATCTCGTCGGGGTGGGGCTTCTTGACCTACTCGAAGGTCCAGCAGTATCTGGCCATCCTGGTCAGCTGGTTCATGCCGCCGGATTCGCCCTATATCGTCTCCATCTGGTCGGAGGGCACCATCAAGTGGACCAGCATGACCGCCTACCTGCCCCTGTGCAGCCTGGCCGGGGCGGTGGCCTACTGGCGGTCCCGGCAAGGGGACGGCAGCAAGCGGATCATCGCGATCTGCGCCCTGTTCGCCCTGGTGCCGGTGCTGAACAGCGCCTTTTATGCCTTCAACGCCAGCTACTACGCCCGGTGGTACTATATGCCGGTGCTGATCCTGGCGGCCATGACGGTGAAAGCCTGGGAGGACCCGGACACCGACCTGGAGCGCCCCACCGCCCTGGTGGCCTGGCTGATGATCGCCACCCTGGCCTTTGCCCTGGTGCCGGTGAACGACGGGGAGAGCTGGTCCCTGGGCGTGGCCGAAAACCCGGAGCAGTACCTGGCGGTGCTGGCCTTCGGGCTGGCGGGGCTGGTCCTCTACCACGCCATTGCCCGCTGTCGGGAGGACCCGAAGATCTTCTGCCGCCGGATGCTGGGGGCGGTGCTGGCTTTCAGCTGTGTGTTCGGCATCGTGCACATCGGCATCGGCAAATTTGGCCAGTGGAACTACGACAGCGACCTGGTGGAACAGTACCAGGCGTCCGTCGCCCTGCAGGACCACTTCCCCGAAGGGGACTGGCGGATCGACACCTACAACGCCCACGACAACCTGGGCCTGTGGATGGACAAGAGCTGCATGCAGTTCTTTGACAGCACGGTGGCCCCCAGCATTCTGAGCTTTTATTCCTCCCTGGGCTTCACCCGGGACGTCCGCAGCAACCCCGAAGCCTATTACTACCAGCTGCGGGGGCTGCTCAGCGTCCGGTTCACCATCATGCCCGAGGCCGAGCGGGCCAATTTTGAGGCGGAGGCCATCCCCGGCTGGACCTATTACGACACCATCGAGGGCTTTGCCCTGTACGAAAACGACAACTACCTGCCCATGGGCTTCACCTACGACTACTACGTCACCGAGGAGCAGCTGGACAGCCAGATCACCCAGGACGCCTGCGCCCTGCTGGTGCGGGCCCTGGCCCTTTCGGAGGAGGACATCGCCCGGTACGGCCGGTACCTGACCCCGCTGCCCGGGGACCAGATGCTGGATTTTAGCTATGAGCGGTATCAGCAGGACATCGCCGGCCGCCGGGCGTCGGCGTGCAGCAGCTTCACCATGACCAACTCGGGCTTCAGCGCCGAGATCCAGCTGGAAAAGCCCAACCTGGTCTTTTTCTCGGTGCCCTACGACGACGGCTTCACCGCCTATGTAGGCGGGCAGGAGGCCGAGATCCTCCGGGTGGACAACGGCATGATGGCGGTGCTCTGCCCTGCCGGCTGGAGCCGCATCGACTTTGTCTATTCGCCCGCGGGGCTGCCCCTCAGCCGGACCGTCACCCTGGTGGCCCTGCCCATCTGGCTGGCCTACACCGGCTGGAACCTCTGGCGGAGGAAAAAGCGCACCCACGTATTATGACCCAAACCGACCCAAAGGGGCGGCTGCCCGTGCTGGTATCATGCACAGCGGCAGCCGCCCCTTTGGGACAGGGAGCGAAAAAAGAAAACGAGCGTCCGTCAGGCCGCGGCCCGCCGGGCCCCGGCGCGGGCCAGCCCCGCCGCCAGCAAAAATCCGGCCGGCGCGCTGATAAAACTGGCGAGGTAAAAGCCGCTGTACCCCCACAGGGGCACCAGCAGGACGCAGGCCAGCAGGTCGAGGGCGGTGCCCCCCAGGTTGGAGGCCAGGTACAGCCCCATCTGCTGGCGGCCCCGCAGGCTGGCCTCCTGGAAGTGCTTCATGGCGGTGAAAGCGTAAACGATGGCCTGGCGGCTGAGCAGCAGCGCGCCATAGGCGATGGCGCCGCCGTCGCTGGTGAAGAGCCGCAGCATGGGCCGGGCGAACAGGATGCAGCCGGCCGTCACCGCCAGCGCCATAGAGCAGCATGATGCCGCGTGCCTGCCGCACCCCCTCCCGGACCCGGGCATCCTGCCGGGCGGCGGTGTTCTGGGCGATGAAAAAGACCAGGGACTGGGTGAAGCCGTAGACCGGCATCAGCAGCAGGCTGGACATCTTGTTGGCGCAGGAAAAGCCGGCGATGGCCGCCACCCCGATGCCCCCCAGCAGCCCCTGCTTGACCATGCTGGTCACCGGCGCGCTGGCCTGCTGGATGGCGCTGGGAGCCGCCAGCCGGAACACCTCCCCCAGGCAGCGGCGGTCCAGCATGGAAAAGCGGAACGGCCCGGTCAGCAGGGTGCGGCGCAAATACCACAGCATGAACAGGCACCCCGCCACCTGGGAAAGGGCGGTGGCCGCCGCCGCGCCCGCCACCCCGAAGGGCCCCACCCAGGCGAGGTCCAGCAGGACGTTCAGCACCGAGGTGGCCAGCACGGCGTACAGGGGCGTTTTCGAGTTGCCGCAGGCCATCACCAGCTGTTTGGACAGGTCGTAGACCATCAGGAAGGGCAGCCCTGCCAGGTAAAAGCGGATGTACTCCGCCGCCTGGGGCAGGATCTCGGCGGGGGTGCGGATCAGGCGCAGCAGCCATTCCGCCTCTGCCAGCCCCGCCCCCGCCATGCACAGCCCCAGCACCGCGTCGATGGCCAGCAGGTTGTAGACCGCCGCCGACAGCTCCTCCGGGGCGGCGGTGGGCCGCCGGGCGGCCAGCAGCAGGCCGCCGCCCAGCTCCATCCCGCCCGATACGAACATAAACACCATCAGCACGGTGGATGCGTTGGACACCGCCGCCAGGGCGCCTGCGTCCAGGCACAGCCCCACGATCATGGTGTCGGCCACTGCATAGAGCTGGGTGGCCACCATCGTCAGGATGATGGGCCCCGCAAAGCGCAGCAGCGCCGGGCGCACCGGCCCGGCCAGCAGGGCGTTTTCGGTTTGTGGTTTGTTTTGCGACATGGTTTCACCTTCCGGTTGCAAAATGGAGTGGATTCTGGTATGCTGGGTCTATCATAAACCATCCAGCAGCTGGATAGTCAAGAGGCAAAAGCATGAAAGAGACCTACCTGCGGACGGCGGCCTTTGCGGCGCTGGCCGGCGTGAACAAAAAGACCCTGCACTATTACGACGAGATCGGCCTGTTCCGGCCCGCCTATGTCAACGAAAAGGGCTACCGGTTCTATTCTCCCTTCCAGCTGGACCGGCTGGCCCTGATCGTGACCCTCAAGGACCTGGGGGTGCCCCTGAAGGTGATCGGGGAATACCTGAACGGCGGCGACCTGGCCCGGGTGGACCAGATCCTGACCTGCCAGAGCCGGGAGCTGGACCGCCGCATCGCCCAGCTGACCCGGCGCAAGGCCCTGCTGGAGACGCTGCGCCGGCAGAACCGGGCGTTTCTGGACTGGTGCGGCAAGGGCCCGCAGCGGCTGCACCGGGAGCCGGAGCGCATCGCTGTGCTGATGGACCGGGCCGAGATGGAGAGCAGCCGGGTGCTGATCGTCAACTACCTGACCGACGGCCCCGGCACCGGCCTGTGTGGGGAAGGGGAGGAGCGCTTCCTCTACCAGAAGCGGGCGGACGGGCCGATCCTGGTCCCCGGCGGGGAGTACCTCTGCCTGTACGAGATGGTGCAGGGCCACCGGGTCTGGGACTGGCTGGTCAGCCGCCGGCAGCAGCTGCAGGACTGGGCCGCTGCCCACGGCCTGCGGCTGGACGGGCGTGCCTTCGTGGAATTTGGCGACCTGGCCGTGAACGAAGGGGACGGCAGGGGCCCCGAGCCCCGCTCCATCCGGATGCGCATATGTGAGCCGGATTCACCTTCCTGCACGGATGGGTGAAAAGATATATCTTGACTTTACGGCGGTAAATTGTATAATGCAATCAAACCGATGAGGCGAAAGAGACCCTGCAGCAAGCGCATCCAGAGAGCCCGGCATGGTGAAAACGGGCGGCGCGTGGCAGCGGTTATGGGTCGCCGAGGGCCGGGCGAACGGGGCAAGCCCCCAGTAGCTTAGGACGGGTGTCTCCCGTTACAGGGCAGGGGAGTGTTGGCTCCCCGCGAGAGGCTCTGCGCTGAGGCAGGGCAAACAAGGTGGCACCGCAGAATCGAATGTTTCGATCCTGTCCTTGTGGTAAAACACGGGGACGGGTCGTTTTGCTGTATGGCCCGTTCCGCACAAAAGCGGGGCGGGCCTTTTTTGCTGGGCGCCGCTCCCACACAAGAAAGGAGCTTGACCCATGAAACACACTGAGATGATCTCCCGCCGCAGCTTTCTGCAGGCCGCTGCCCTGACGGCCGCCTGCTCCGCCCTGGCTCTGACCGGCTGCGGGTCCTCTTCTTCGGCGGCTTCCTCCGCCGCCGGCGCAGCTTCCGCCCAGGAGGGCGCCGCCGTCTACAAGGTGGGCATCGTCAACTATGTGGACGACGCTTCCCTCAACCAGATCGTCGCCTCTCTGGAGGCCCGCCTGGACGAGGTGGGGGCCGAGCGGGGCGTCACCTTCAACTATGCCGACTACTACGCCAACGCCCAGGCCGACCAGTCCAACCTGAACCAGATCGGCGCGGACCTGGTGGCCGACGAGGTGGACGTCATCGTAGCGGTGGCCACCCCCTCCGCCTCCACCATGCTGGCCGCCGTGGAGGACACCGACATCCCGGTCATCTACTCGGCGGTCACCGACCCGGTGGGCGCGGGCTTCGACGGCCTGCCCAACATCACCGGCACCTCCGACGCCCTGAACACCGAGGCCATCATGAACCTGATCCTCTCCATCAACCCGGACCTGGACCAGCTGGGCCTGCTGTACGACCTGGGGCAGGACTCGTCCACCCAGGCCATCGCCGACGCCAAGGCATTCTGCGACGAGCACGGCATCCGCTACATCGAAAAGAACGGCACCAACACCGCCGAGGTCCAGATGGCGGTGGAGGCCCTGGCGGCTTCGGGGGTCAAGGTGGTGTTCACCCCCACCGACAACACCATCATGACCGCCGAGCTGGCCATTTACGAGACCATGATCGAGGCGGGCATCCAGCACTTTACCGGTGCGGACAGCTTTGCCCTGAACGGCGCCTTTGTGGGCTACGGCGTGGACTACGTCCAGCTGGGCGAGGCCACCGCCGACATGGTGGTGGAGCTGCTGTGCGACGGCAAGACGATCGCCGATCTGCCCTACCGCACCTTCGACAACGGCACCGCCACCATCAACACCGAGACCTGCGCGGCCCTGGGCCTGGACCTGGAGACGGTCAAGACGGCCTTCGAGCCCTACTGCACCGCCATCGAGGAGCTGGTCACCGCGGAAGAGTTTGAATGACAACGGTCCGCGCCCCCCGCCGCCCGGCCGGGGCGGCCTGGAAGATACACTTGTGAGGAGATCCCATGCTGGCTAGTATTTTTTCGATCAATGTCCTGCAGTCGGCCCTGGAGCTGGGCTGCATCTACGCGCTGGTGGCGCTGGCGCTGTTTTTGAGCTATTCCATCTTGAACATCGCCGACCTGTCCACCGACGGATGTTTCACCCTGGGCTGCGCGGTCTGCTGCCAGGTGGCCGTGGCCGGCCATCCGGTGCTGGCCCTCTTCGCCGCCATGGCGGCGGGGGTGCTGTCCGGTTTCATCACCGCCTTTCTGCAGACCAGGCTGGGGGTGGAAAGCATCATGGCCGGCATCATCGTCAACACCGGCCTGTACACCATCAACCTGGCGGTGATGGGCTTCTCCTCCAACATGAGCCTGGTGCGGGTGGATACGGTGTTCTCTCTGGGCAAGGACCTGCTGGCCTTTGCCGGCGGCTGGTACCAGCTGCTCCTGGTGGCGGCGGTCATCCTGATCGCCTGTGTGCTGATGGTCCGCTTCCTCGGCACCCGGCTGGGCCTGTCCATCCGGGCCACCGGCGACAACGCCGCCATGGTCCGCGCCTCCAGCATCGACCCGGGCTACACCATCATGGTGGGCCTGTGCATCTCGGGCAGCCTGACCGCCCTGTCCGGCGCCCTGCTGGCCCAGTACCAGAAGAGCTGCGACATCAACGTGGGCACCGGCATGGTGACCATCGCCCTGGCCTCCCTCATCATTGGCGAGACCCTGCTGGGCAAGCGCTCGATGATCCTGCGGGTGAGCGGCGTGGTCTTTGGCAGCTGCCTGTACCGTTTCATCGTGGCGGTGGCCCTGCGGTTCAACGTGCCCGCCGCGGCCATGAAGCTGGTCTCGGCCCTGATCGTGGCGGTGGCCATCTCGATGCCCGCCATCCGCCAGAAGATCGCCTTTGAAAAGCGCAAGCAGGAGGCCCGCCTCCGCCACGCCCAGACCCACGGCAAAAAGGAGGCAGTCTGATGCTGATGCTGGAAATGAAGGGTGTCCGCAAGACGTTCAATCCGGGCACCGTGAACGAAAAGGTGGCGCTGGACGGCGTCGACCTGGCCCTGGAAAAGGGCGATTTCGCCACCATCGTGGGCTCCAACGGCGCGGGCAAATCCACCCTGTTCAACGCCATCACCGGCGGCTTCATCGCCGACGAGGGCTGCATCGTCCTGGGCGGGGAGGACATCACCTTTACCCCCGAGTTCAGGCGCAGCAAGGTGATCGGGCACCTGTTCCAGGACCCCCTCAAGGGCACCGCCCCCAATATGACCATCGAGGAGAACCTGGCCCTGGCCTATCTGCGGGCGGGCACGGCCCAGCGGGCCTATTTCTCCCGCATCTCCCGCAAGGACAAAGAGCTGTTCCGGGAGCGTCTGGCCCTGCTGGGCATGGGCCTGGAGGACCGGATGAAGCAGCCGGTGGGCCTTTTGTCGGGCGGCCAGCGCCAGGCGCTGACCCTGCTGATGGCCACCCTCGTCACCCCCAAGCTGCTGCTGCTGGACGAGCACACCGCCGCCCTCGACCCGGCCACCGCCGACAAGGTGCTGGAGCTGACCAGGAGCATCGTGGCCGAACAGGGCATCACCTGCCTGATGGTCACCCACAATATGCGCCAGGCGCTGGAGCTGGGCAACCGCACCCTGATGATGAACGGCGGCAAGATCGTCTTTGACGTCCGGGGCGAGGAGCGCAGCAGGATGACGGTGGACGACCTGCTGGAACGGTTCCGCCAGTCGGCCGGCGAGGAGCTGGACAACGACCGCATCCTGCTCAGCAAAGTGGAAAAACCGTAAACGAGCAACCCCGGAAGGGCGACATACAGAAAAATACCCCGGTGAACCAGAGCAGCAAGTGCCTGGTCCGCCGGGGTATTTGTTTTGCCGGGATTACTTCACGTACTCGATGGTGTACTCGAAGCCGTACTCCTCCTGGAGCTTCTTGACGGCGGGCTCACAGTCCTCGATGAAGGTGGGGGCGTAGACCGAAGCGCCGTTGTGGGCCTTCTTGTAGTCCTCGACGATCTGGGTCAGCTTGTTCCAGCCCTCGCTGGCCTTGGCCTGGTCCACGCTGTCGGGGAAGTTGATGATGAATTCGCGGTGCTGCGGGATACGAGCTTTCATAAGACATTCTCCTTTGTTTCTGACAAAATCTATCATCGGCGGCCGTTGAGGCGGCCGCGGGTCAGTGGTTTTTTACGCAAGGCCGAACACCCGGCGGGCGTTGGCGGCGGTCTGGGCAAAGACCGTTTCGGCCGGCACTCCCTTGCGCTGGGCGATGTACTCGCCCACATAGGCGATCAGGGAGCTGTCGCACCGGGCGCCCCGCACCGGCTCGGGGGCCATGTAGGGGCAGTCGGTCTCCAGCAGGATGGATTCCAGGGGCAAAGCGTCGATGGCCCTGCCGGCCCGCTTGGCCCCCTTGAAGGTGCACGCGCCCCCGAAGCCGATCAGGATGCCCTGCCCGGCCAGCCAGACGGCGTCCTCGGCGCTGCCGGAATAGCAGTGCAGGATGCCTTTGGGCTTATACTTTTTCAGCAGGGCGTAGACGTCGGCGTGGGCCTCCCGGTCGTGGACGACGATGGGTTTGTCCAGCTCCAGGGCCAGACGGATCTCCGCCTCGAACAGGGCCAGCTGGGCGTCTTTGGGCACCGGCCAGTGGTAGTCCAGGCCGCATTCCCCCACGGCCACCACCTTGGGGTCGTCGTAATAGGGGGCCAGGGCCCGCATTTCGGCGGCCCAGTCCCCGCCATAGACCGAGACGGTGGGGGCGGGCGGCGCCGAGCCGCACTTGTCGGCGGGCAGCAGGCTTTCGGGGTGGATGCCGATAGCCGCCCACACCCAGGGGTAACGGTGGGCCAGCTCCAGGCAGCGGGGGGCGTCCCCCGAATGGGTGGCCTGTTCGCAGACCCCCACGACGCCCTGCGCGGGCAGGCCGTCCAGCACGGCGTACCGGTCGGCGTTGAAGGCCCCGGACGAATAGTGGGCGTGGGTGTCGAAGATGGGGCCGGCAGAGGGATAGATGCTCATGCCTGGGGCGCCTCCTTTCCGCGGCGGTTGACCAGCCAGATGCCTGCGCAGACCAGGGCCAGGGCCGCCAGATACTGCCACTCGAACAGGGGTTCGCCGTTGAGCAGGGCGGACAGCAGGACGTTGACCACCGGGTTGACCAGGCCGAACACGCTGATCCGGCTGACAGGGTTGTTTTTCATCAGCAGGGCCCACAAAACGTAGCCTGCCCCCGACACAAAGGCCAGGTAGAGCAGGACCGGGACGCCCAGCGGGTCCTGGGGGGCGAGGGAGCCGCCCAGCGCCAGACCGATCAGGAGCAGGGCCGCGCCGCCCACCCCCAGGTTGAGGCAGCAGACCATGAAGCTGTCCGCCTTGCGGGTCACCGACTTGTTCCAGGGCCCGGAGACGGTGAAGATGACGGTGGCCGCCATCATGCAGAAGATGCCCCAGCCGCTGCCGCCGCCGTGGTTGCCGATGGTGGCCACCAGCACCCCGGCAAAGCCGATGACGCAGCCCGCCGCTTTGGCGGGGGTCATCCGGTCGGAGCGGTAGAGGAAGTGGGCCAGGATGACGCCCAGAAAGCTCTGGGTGCTGTTCAGGATGCCCCCAAAGGCCCCGGTCAGCAGCGCGACGGCCGCGTAGTAAAAGGCGTACTGGGCCGTGGTCTGCCACAGGCCCAGGGCGCAGCACTCGGCCAGCACGCGGCCCCGGGGCAGGGCGGGGCGCCGGCCTTCCAGTGCGAAGCTGGCCAGCAGGACCAGCACGCTGCCCAGCATGAACCGCACCCCCGCAAAGCAGAGGATGGAGGCGGTGTCGGCGGCGTCGATGGCAAAGAGCCGGTACCCCAGTTTGATGAAGGGGAAGGCCGACCCCCAAAAGCAGTTGCAGAGGACGGCAAAGGCCACCGCGAAGGCGGGCGTCCCGAACAGGGCGTCCAGCCGGGCGGCCCGGGCGTTGTCAGTGGGCAAGGCCGGCCTCCTTTAGTGGATGCGGCTGCCGGCTGCGGCGTCGTCGGGGTAGAAGGCGATGGTGCAGCCGCCGTCGGCGGTGTCGGCCGCCACGATCATCCCCTCGCTGGTGTACTTGCCCTTCAGCATGGGGCGGGGGGCCAGGTTGGCCACGATGCCCACCTTTTTGCCGATCAGGTCCTCGGGCTTGTACCACTTGGCGATGCCGGACAGGATGCAGCGCTCCCGCTCGCCGTCAAAGACGGTCAGGTGCAGCAGCTTTTTGCTCTCCTTGATGGTCTCGCAGGCGCGCACCTCGGCCACCCGCAGCTCCACCTTGCAGAAGTCCTCAAAGGCGATCTCGGGCTCGTGCTCGATGGGCCCGGCCGGCGCGGCGGGGGCGGCGGCCTTGGCTTCCGCCTCCTCTTTGGCCTTCTGGGCGGCCAGGGCCTCGGCGCGGCGCTTCTCGTCCTCCGCCTTCAGGTGGGCGATCTCCTTGGCCACGTCGATGCGGGGGAAGAGAGGCTCGCCCTTGTGGACGGTGTAGCGCTCCTGCAGGCCGTAGGCGGCGTTCTCCAGCTGGAGGGCGGCGGCGTCCAGGCCCAGCTGATCCATCATCTTGGGGGCAGTGGTGGGCAGGTACGCCTCCAGCAGGATGGCGGCCACCCGCAGGGCCTCGCACAGATGGTACAGCACGCTTTCCAGGCGGGGCTTGTTGGCCTCGTCCTTGGCCAGGGCCCAGGGGGCGGTCTCGTCGATATACTTGTTGGCGCGCTGGACCACCGCGAAGATCTCGGCCAGGGCCTGGGGGATGGTCAGGCTGTCCATGCAGGCGGCCACCTTGGCGGGCAGGGCGTCGATCATCTGTTCCAGCTCGGCGTCGATGGCCTCGCTGCCCGGCGCCTTCGAGACGGTGCCGCCAAAATATTTTTCGCACATGGCGACGGTGCGGCTGAGCAGGTTGCCCAGATCGTTGGCGAGGTCGCTGTTGATCCGGTTGATGAGGGCTTCGTTGGTAAACATGCCGTCGTTGCCGAAGGGGATCTCACGCAGCAGGAAGTAGCGGATGGCGTCCACGCCGTACCGGTCGCAGAGGATGACCGGGTCCACCACGTTGCCCACCGACTTGGACATCTTGCCGCCGTTCATCAGCAGCCAGCCGTGGCCGAACACCCGCTTGGGCAGGGGCAGGTCCAGGGCCATGAGCATGGCCGGCCACAGGATGGTGTGGAAACGGAGGATCTCCTTGCCCACCATGTGCAGGTCGGCAGGCCAGAACTTGTCGTAGTCGTGGTAGGTGTCGTTGCCGTAGCCCAGGGCCGAGACGTAGTTGCTCAGAGCGTCCACCCAGACGTACATGGTGTGCTTGGGGTCGAAGGGGACGGGGATGCCCCACTTGACCGAGGTGCGGGAGACGCAGGTGTCCTGCAGGCCCTGCTTGATGAAGGCGATCATCTCGTTTTTGCGGCTCTCGGGCTGGATGAACTGGGGGTTGTCCTCGTAGTATTTCAGCAGGCGGTCGGCGTATTTGCCGGTGCGGAAGAAGTAGGCTTCTTCGTGGGCGTCGTAGACCTCGCGGCCGCAGTCGGGGCACTTGCCGTCCACCAGCTGGCTGTCGGTCCAGAAGCTCTCGCAGGGCTTGCAGTAGTGGCCCACATACTCGCCCTTGTAGATGTCGCCCTGCTGGTACAGCTGGGTAAAGATCTTCTGGCAGGTCTCGATGTGGTAGTCGTCGGTGGTGCGGATGAAGCGGTCGTAGCTGACGTCCAGCAGCTTCCACAGGTCCTTGACGGTGGCGACGATGCGGTCCACATACTCTTTGGGCTGCACCCCGGCGGCCGCGGCCTTGTCCTCGATCTTCTGGCCGTGCTCGTCGGTGCCGGTCAGGAACATCACGTCGTACCCCTGCTTGCGCTTGAAGCGGGCCAGCGCGTCGCAGGCCACGGTGGTGTAGCTGTGGCCGATGTGCAGCTTGTCGCTGGGGTAGTAGATGGGGGTGGTGATGTAGAACTTTTTCTGTTCAGACATGATAAACGATTTCCTCCCTTTGGTTTGGACGGCGGAAAAGAAGCGAAAAGCCCCCGTCCCTGCCGGGCCTTGTCACCCTGCAAGGACGGGAGCCGACAGCTTCCGTGGTACCACCTTGGTTCGCCGGCCCCTCGCGGAGCGCGGCCTTACAGGCTGCGGCGCAGCGCAAGGGCGCGGCGGGCACAGCCGGGCGCGGTAACGGGCGCACCCGGCGCAGGCTGGGCCCAAAAGGCTTTGCCCGCGCGGCTCCGAGGCCATCTTCCGCGCCCCGATGCCTGCCCGGTTCCACCGCCGCGGGCTCTCTGCAAGGCTCAAAAAGCGCGTACTCTTCTCTTCACAGCCGATGTCATATCACGGCTATTATAGGGGAAGCGGGTGGATTTGTCAACAGGCCGGCGAAGGATTTTTCCCGCCCGGGGGCTTGACAGCCGCGCCGGCCTGTGCTAATATGAAGCCAACTTCACGTGAAGTTGATTTCATGTCTGCGGGGGCGCCAAATGAAAACACGAGTCAAAGAGCTGCGCACGGCGGCCGGCATGACCCAGCAGCAGCTGGCAGAGCAGGTGCACGTTTCCTCCCGCACCATTATCTCCATCGAGAAGGGGCAGTACAGCCCCTCCCTGATGCTGGCCTACCGGCTGGCGCTGGTGTTCGGGGTGACGGTGGAGGAACTGTGCTGCCTGCGGGAAAACAAAGAACGGGAGGATAAGCTGTATGAAGATTTATAACAAGAAAAAGTTTGCATCGGGTGTCTTTTTGCTGCTGCTGGGCCTGTTTCGGTTCACACCGTTTTTCGCCGGGCGGGGATGGGATGCGCGGGACATTTTCTGGACGGCGGTAGCGTTTTTGCTGGGCGTGTCGGAACTGACGCACAGCCTTTCCTACACGCTGACCAAAAAGGACCGTCTGGAAGATCTGGACGAGCGCAACTGTCTGATAGACTGGAAAGCCAAAAGTATGACGCTGAAGATCGCCCAATCCATTTACCTTGTGCTGGGTGGGATTTTCCTGCTTGCCGGCGCGGTCCAGCAGGTGGACGCCGCCATGGCGCTGGGGCTCGGGCTGCTGCTGACTTTCCCCATCGGGATGTTCACGGAACTTTTCACCAGCATTTATTATGAATCAAGGAATTGATGAAAAACGCATCAAAATCAGGAGGGCGCAAACATGGAAGAACGGGAACGCATCGTCCGGCTGTGGTTCGAGATGTGGCTCGAACAGAAGGATCTTGGCATCGACGAGATCTTTGCAGAAGATGTGATCTACACCGAGAGCTGGGGCCCGCAGTATCGCGGGCGGGAGGCGGTCCGGCACTGGTTCGAGGAGTGGAACACCCGCGGCCGGGTGCTGGTCTGGGACATCCGGCAGTTTTTCCATAAAGAAGGGCAGACCGTGGTGGAGTGGTATTTCAGGAACGCCATGCAGGACGGCAGAGTGGAAGAATTTGACGGCGTCTCCCGGATCGAGTGGACGCCGGAAGGGAAGATCGCGGCCCTGAAAGAGTTCGGCTGCAATAGCCATACCTATGATCCTTACCGCTCCGGCCCGGAACCGGTGTTCCGGGACGAAGCAGCGCGCTGGTTTTGAGGGACTGCGGCACAAACGAGCCCCCCGCCTTGACAGGGCGGGGGTTTTCAGCGTGTCGCAAAAGCGCCACGCTCCAGGGGGAACCCATTTCTGCCCGCATACGCGGGACAG
>OESA01000278.1_pt1 | contig 15009 bp, 11 predicted proteins | sample 1540101 | NCBI WGS metagenome assembly OESA01 (sample SAMEA3891891, study PRJEB23780) | metagenome | biome: terrestrial biome; feature: animal house; material: Caecal content | place: Italy | collected 2015-05-05 | reverse complement strand
CAAAAAATCCCTATTATAAGTTTAATGGATTTTCCTTCATATAATTCATCAATTCATCCACTGTCGTAAATGCCATACCTGTTACGGTATCTGCACATCCATAATAAATGCAGATTCTTCCTGTATCGGCATCGGTTAACGTTGCACATGGGAATGTAACGTTTGGAACATCTCCGTTGCACTCATACAATTCTTCTGGAGCTAAAATATAATATTTGGAACGAAGTTTTACTTTCCAAGGCTCATCAATATCTAACAATGCACATCCCATACGATATACAAAACCATTGCATGTTGTGATAACACCATGATAAATTAAAAGCCATCCTTCATCTGTTTCAATCGGTGTTGGTCCAGGACCAATCTTTGTGGACTGCCATGCACTTGCGTCACCTTTTACATTTCCCATCACATAGCGATGTTTTCCCCAGAATGTTAAGTCTGGACTGATGCTGTAGAAAATATCTCCAAATGGAGTATGTCCTGTATCACTTGGACGGCTTACCATTGCATAATAGCCATTAATTTTTCTTGGGAAAAGTACTCCATTTCGGTTATATGGCAAAAATGCATTTTCCAACTGATAGAACTTCTTAAAATCAAATGTGTACGCAATACCAATCGTTGGACCATGGTAACCATTACACCATGTAATATAATAACGATCTTCAATAAAGCATACTCGTGGATCATAGCGGTATTCTCTGTTTAAAATCTCTGGATCTTCTCCTTCAAATTGGATTGGTTTATGGTTAATCTCCCAATGAATACCATCTTTACTAAATCCTGCAAAAATATCCATACTGATGGATTTACTATCACAGCGGAATACTCCTGCATAGCCATCTCCGAATGGAACAACTGCACTATTAAAAATACTATTTGAGCTTGGAATTGCTCTTCTTCCTATAATTGGATTCTCTGTATATCTCCATACAGGCATTGTGTATCCCTCTGGTTTTTCCTGCCAAGGCATATTTGGCAATGCTTTTCCAATAATTTTTGTCATTACTTTTCCTCCTTTATTCATTTACATGATGCACTTTTGCACCATGATTTTTATCTATTTAATTGTTTTAAAGCTAATTCCGCCGTTCCAACGTTATATCCGGCACATGCATTCATTATACTTCCTGCCTCATCCAGTACAATTACCAATGGCAATGCCTTTTCTGGAAGCTGGAATTGTTCATAAATTTGTTTTTCTGGTGCCGATTGTTGAATCAATATCATTAAATTTGGAATAGCTTTTTTAGCATTTGTTAATGTTATATCAGAATAAGATTCTTTCGAGGCAACGATTAAAACAACAGATATCTTTTGATAACCTTCCTTTGCTTCCACCATTTCATTTAATAGATGTTCGGTTGGTTCTGTTCCTACCTCAATCCATGCTGCCACTCCAGCTTTATGATGAAAACATTGCTTTAAATTGATATCCATGCCATTTTCTTGCTTTAAAACTACATCTTGCATTGGCATCGATTTTTTTACCGCCGCTTCTCTAAAACAATCAATTGTTTTATTAGTTACACTATTTTCAGTTACCGATGTATAAAAAATTTTAACTCGGCAAATTCCTCCAAGCTGACGGTCAGTCGTTGTAATACGGTAAATTCCCTGTTCTAATCGATATTTTCCTGTACCTTCCTTCCATCTCGTTTCAGAAAGATTCAATGTTTCATAATGATTGTCGTGTTGAATTGCAACCGTGAAATCCCTGTAATACTGTAAATTTTGTCCATTTTTATCCGTTAGCCAAAGCTCTCCAAACTTCTTTTTCGCTGCTTTATGAAAAACATAATACCACGTTTCTCCATTCCAATACATCGCTTCATCACTGGACAATTCAATCTTACCTGCTATTCCCAGACTTCTAAGCATTGCTACTGCTAAAATTTGTCTAGAACGTTCGGAAGCCACTCCAATACGAACTGCCCCAGCTGGAGACGTATATAAATTCGAATACGTACTATCTGGACATATCTGAATCTTCTCCTGTATCCACTCTCCAATCAATTGTGGATTTGATTGGATATCAGAAATTTCCCTCTCTGAAAACAATCGTCTAATCTCCGCTCGATAAGAAGTAATCATTTCATCAGAAATACGTGGACAAAGCAAATATGAAACAAAAATATCTTCTTCATAACGATCCTTCCAAAGTAATGCCTCTCTTAAATGTTCTACAAGACATTCACAGCTAATATCCGTTAAATCCTTTTTTCTAATCGATGAAAGTAAGTTAATTTTATCATTAATAGAAAGATTACTGCTTCTTTCCTCCAAAAACTGTTGTATTTCTTTTCTATTTCCTCGGCTATTATAAACTATCGTTTCAATCTTGCTTTTCCAAATGGATTGTTCCTCTATTGACAGATCGGAAGCATATTTCTGTATATATATTTGAGCATATTTATTTGCCTGTTCTTCTGTAAAAAAGGTTTGTTCTGTTTTCTGCCTTATAGCTCTTGACTTGTCAATACGATGTTGCTGCTGTATTTGTTCCTCTGCTGTCAGTGATCGTTGTGTCTTCTCGCCTCCAACTGCCGGTATGAACGTAAAACTACATTCATTCTCTTTTGTTCCTGCCAGGTAAATGGTAATTTGATCTCGTATCCTAAGATCTACCATTTCCATACTATATCCAGTTTTATCATATACAAATAAAACAATAGTTCCTTTGGATGTAGCAAAGGATACCTTTCCAAACCGATTTGTTTTTAACTCTGCCACTGTATAAAGTTCTGAATAATTAATTACCTGAAATTGTACAGTGGCTCCCTCTTTTGGCGCTCCACTTGAATCCAATACTGTAACATCGATCTGCTTTACCTCTGCATAATGAGCAAGTACATTTAATCTTGTCGTTTTCTCATCATGAGAAATTAATGTCGTTTTTTCATCTTCCTCGATCATTCTGGAAAACGCCCTTGTGTGAACCATTGCAGCTCTGGATGCTGCAAGTACAAACCATCCTCGATCTAATTCTATTTCAGGTTCACATGCTCCTAAAAAATGCCATACTCCATCAATCCAAACTTCCACCCATGCATGATTATCATCACAATGGCTCCATCTCGGCGCATATACTTGACGTGCTGGAATACCTACACTTCTTAACGCAGCTGTTACTAGTGTAGATTCTTCTCCACATCTGCCATAGGCATTTTTAATTACAGTAAATGGAGAAGCGGTTCTATCATCGGTACTATGATAGGTAGCTTTTTCATATGCCCAAAAATTCACTTCTACTGCCGCATCATACATCGAGCGATCTTTGATTCTCGGATAAATCTCTTCAAAAAAGTCTTTTGCATAAAATTCAACGTGTTCATTATTAACTCGATATTGCAAAACATAATTTAAAAAAGTAGCATCATCAATAGAACTTCCCCATGGAGTGCAGTTCCTAACCATTAAAGCATGTCGTACAAATTTTAAAAATAATTCTGCACTATAATCTGCCATATCCGAATATGACATTCCTGCATAAAGATATTTCATATAAAAGGCTTCTTCCTCTGTACATTCTCGTAATACATAGGATAGATCTATCTTTTCCCACACACTTCTTGACTGAAAAGTTATTGGTTCTTTTTTTTGACCTCTCGACATAGTTACTCACTTTCTACCAAAACGGATATAATTCGCTCAAAATCGAATCATCATTATATTTGATAAATATATTATCTACTGATGCATCAATCTAGCAAGTAGTCATAACATTAGCATTATAATAAGTCTATTTCTATTATATTTTTATTATATATATCCAAATTTATAAAATCAATGGACATATTCTAGGTTATTTTTCTCAAAAGTGAACGATTTATACTTAATTCACTTTAGTACAGGTTCCACCGAATCTATCCGGGTCTTTAACACCTCTTTGAAAAAATCATAACATAAAACCCCCATTTTTAGCCTATTTGAGGCTTATTTTTCTGTCAAATTTTTTAAATTTATGTATAGGCTTTTTGGGCTTTTTATGTTATAATAGGAAAAAGGAGGCGTGCGCCAGTTCGGCGCTGGATATATAACTGGTGGGAATCCAGTCTGGTAAGACCCAGCAAGTCGCCAGTACCGAGTCCTTGGAACACCAAAGGCTAACAATAGTGTTTAAGCGTAGGACAGGGAACAGGAACGCCGTAATGCGAAAGCGTGAAGTGATTGAGCTTCGTCAGAATAATCGATTGTGTGGGGTGGTCTGCTACCTCTTCGGGTCACCAACAAGGATTAGTCGCTAAAGCGAGACTATGAAAACACACCGGAGTCCTAGAGCACGGCATACCTGATATTGTTATATCCAGTGTACCTGGGAGGCCTGGGTGGTTCTGGACATGAGCCAGTAGGGAGTATCGGCCAATGCAATGGTGAGTACGAACAAAGACCACCGAGGAGTCGGATTCGCCCATAGTACCAATGAAGGAAGTAATGACTCTGGAGGGAAGGGGCGAACAATAAGTTGCTTTTGCTGACAAAACATAGAAAGCACAGGAGGCAGACATTCTATGGAAAAAGAGAAAGCAGAAATAGCCAGTCTCGTAGAGAAATATGGAAGGGTTCAGTCGTTGATGAAATACGTTAACAGTGACACGCTCAAGGAGTCCTACCGAAAGCAGCCGAAAGGGAAAGCGGTAGGAACAGACGGAATAACAAAGGAAGAATACGGAGAGAACCTAGAAGGAAATATAGAAAACCTGCTAATCAGAATGAAGAAGTTTTCATATAAGCCCTATCCAGTGCGCAGAGCCTATATACCCAAAGGGAATGGAAAGATGCGCGGTCTCGGCATACCGTCATTTGAAGACAAAGTCGTGCAGGGTGTCTTCAAGGAGATACTGGAAGCGATTTATGAGCCGAAATTCAAAGAGTTCTCATTTGGATTTCGCCCAAACAGAAGCTGTCACGATGCAATCCAGAGAGTAAACAAGCATATCATGGCAGATAAAGTCAATTATATATTAGATGCTGATATTAAAGGATTTTTTGACAACATAGACCATGAATGGATGATCAAATTTCTGGAACATGACATAGCCGACAAGAACTTCATCAGGTATATCAAGAGGTTTCTGATAGGCGGAGTTATGGAAGACGGAAAGCGATTGGAAACGGAGTCGGGAACAGTTCAGGGCGGATTAATATCGCCAGTGCTGGCAAATGTGTATCTGCATTATACACTGGACACATGGTTTGACTATATAAAGAAACGTGAGTTCAGAGGCGAAATGTATATGGTACGCTATGCTGATGACTTTGTATGCCTGTTCCAATACGAGAATGAAGCACGAAAGTTTTATCAGCTTCTGATAGAAAGACTGAAGAAATTTGGTCTCGAAATCGCAGAGGATAAAAGCAGAATACTGCCCTTTGGCAGATATAAGGGAACAAAGGAAAGTTTTGATTTCCTAGGATTTACGCATTACAATGCAACAAGCCACTGGGGGAAGTACTGCGTACTGCATAGAACCAGCAAGAAGAAGCTGAAAATGAAACGTGAAGCCATAAAGAAATGGATATGGGAGCATATGCATGAGAGCATAACGGAGACCATCAAAGCGTTAAATATAAAGCTGGCAGGGCATTATAGGTACTATGGGATTTATGGGAATTATATAGGATTGCAGAAGTATTACAAATATGTCCACCAGGAGTTATGGAAGAGCAAGAGACGCAGAGACCAGACCGGTTGGCTAACGTGGAGAAAATATATGAATATCCTAAAGATACACCCATTGGAGAATCCGAGGATATATCTGAAAAGTGCTTATTAGGCAAATGACTTATTGAAGAGCCGTATGCCTTAATAGGGCACGTGCGGTTCTGTGAGGGGCTTTTGAGACTTGAACCTCTCATCGCAAAGAAATTTGAAATGAAAGGAAGTGAAAAGTCGAGACAAAGTCTACTCGACTTTTTCATGAAGGTAAATACATCAAAATCAAAAAATGCAGAGTCGTTTTACATCAAACACTCTTACATAGATGCCAATGGCAAATCAACCTCAAGAACCATTCGAAAGCTGGGAACATTAAAAGAATTACTCGTTGAACATGGTCCGACGAGAGATGACGTTATGGAATGGGCAAGAGAACAGGCACGTATGGAAACAGAAAAATACGAGCAGGAAAAAGAGAATTACCGTCTTCCCATCTATTTTTATCCAAATCGAAAAATTCCTCATGGCGAGAAACGCTGCTTCCATGGAGGATATCTTTTCCTGCAGTCCATCTATTACCAGCTTAATCTCGATCAAATTTGCAGAAAAATACGAACAAGACATAACTATAAATATGACCTAAATGCCATTCTATCCGACCTGATTTATACCAGAATACTTGATCCAGGCAGTAAACGCTCCTCTTTTCAAGCTGCTAAAAAGTTCTTGGAACCCCCAAGGTACGAACTACATGATAGTTATAGAGCGTTAAGTATACTCGCACAGGAAAGTACTTTTATCCAGTCAGAGGTTTATAAAAACAGCTGTGAAATCATAAAACGCAATCAGGGGATCCTTTACTATGACTGCACCAATTATTACTTTGAAATAGAACAGGAAGAGGATGACAAACAATACGCAAAGAGCAAAGAAAACCGTCCAAATCCGATCATCCAAATGGGATTATTTACAGATGGAGATGGTATCCCTCTTGCATTTTCTCTCTTTCCTGGAAATCAAAATGAGCAAAAATCCTTATCTCCATTGGAGAAAAAAGTGATAGAAGATTTTGAATGCAAGCAGTTTATTTATTGCTCCGATGCTGGTCTTGCCTCAGAAAACAATCGTTTGTTAAATCATACTGGCAAACGGGCTTTTATTGTTACTCAGTCCATAAAAAAGTTACGTTCCGAGTACAAAACACTGGCACTTAACCGAAAAGGCTTTCGACGACTCTCGGACAATCAACTCGTAGATATCGATCACCTATCGGAGAAGGACTATGATCAAATTTTCTACAAAGAAGAACCCTATAATTCCAGGAAGCTGGAACAGCGCCTTCTTATCACTTATTCACCAAAGTATGCTGCCTATCAGAAAACTCTCCGTGAAAAGCAGGTGGAACGAGCGATGACCATGATAAAAAACGGGAACTATAAAAGGGAAAAAAAGAATCCGAATGATCCTGCTCGGTTTCTTTCAAAAGAAGCAGTGACAAAAGAAGGAGAAATAGCCAATATCCTGTACTATCTGGATGAAGAGAAAGTGTTAGAAGAAGCAAAGTATGATGGACTTTATGCGGTATGCACGGATCTTTTTGAAGATGATCCAAGTGATATTTTACGAGTAAGTGAGGGACGTTGGCAAATCGAAGCATGTTTTAGAATCATGAAAACCGAATTTCATGCAAGACCAGTATATTTAAGACTCCAAGACAGGATTCATGCGCATTTTCTTATCTGTTTTTTATCCCTCTTAATCTACCGTATACTGGAAAAAAAGCTTGGAAAGGAATTCACTTGTGAGGAAATCATCCATACTCTGAAAGATTATAATTTTGCAGATGTACAGGGACAAGGATTTCTGCCAATCTACACGTCAAATAAGATAACCGATCAACTTCAGAAAATCAGTGGCTTTGCAACAGACTACGAATTCATAACAAAAAGAAAAATGAAAGAAATACAAAAATTGAGCAAGAAAAAATAAAAAAGCCTAGCTATCAAAACAAAGCAACACCGCTACAAAACCCTTATTTTATGGGAACTATAGCGGTGTTTTTTGTTTCCGAAGTGTTAAAGATGAGATCTTATTAGCCACATGTGTTACAACTATAATTTATCACAACAATTTAATCTTTTTCTCTCATTTTCGTTTTTTTAAAATCTTCATAGCCTCTTTCATTTTGAGGAAATTCAGAAGAATGAAATTCGTGATGTTCAGCTTCTGTTATTACAGTTAAGTTGCCTTTATCCAATGCTTCCTCTGGTTTATCAGCAACTCTATTCTTATGATGCACCCTTGCTTTTCCATCAAGAGGTTTTCCAGATAATTCGCTTACAACAGATTTTCTTTCTCTTAAAGTTTTTGCTCCGATCGTTGGTCTTGCATTAATAATACGGTCTGATTCCATTGTTCGTTCTTTATTAAGCACCGTATTATTTGAGAAAGCCTCAAGACACTGCCCTGAATATTTCAATTTTTCTCTTTCCAGCATTGAACGCGGTTGCTCTTTTCTTTTGGCAATTTCTTTTTGTATCTGAGGAGTTGAAAGATAGTCATCCTTATCAAATCTTTTTACATCATCATTCGAAGATTCATTGATAACGATATTAACCCCTTTTTTATCTGTATTAAGAAGTGTTTGCACCTTTCTACTATTTACATAAGTTTTAGTTCCAATCGCTAAACCACCCGTTGTAATTGCGTTTTGTATTTTTTTCTGTTCTTCTTTTTCCAGCATTGGAGCGTCTGGAAAATCTATCTCAAATTCAGATGCAGGACGAATTATCAATGCTTTTTTATCTATCTTTTCTGATGACATTATCTATTCCTCCTCATCGCTGGTAAAGCTGTCTTTAATTCGTTCGTAAATCTCATTTAATTTTGTCATTGCTTTTTCCGCATCGTCTTTCTGATCCTGATTTATATCTGGATGGATTATTTTTATTATTGACTTATACCAATCCTTTGCTTTACACTTATCATCGTAAAGCTCGTTAGTTAATCCTATTATTTCATTTCTTTTCTTTCCTTCCATGTAATTAAGTGCAAATATATATCGCAAGCTCTTATTGCGAAAATAAACATCTTCTTGAAAAGTATCCCAATGATTTCTTAGCTTCTTGATAACTCCAAATAAATCTTCGTACGTTGTAGCATTAACTTTAAGAGGATATATTTCTTTTTCAATAGCTATAATAATATCATTAATAGCAGATACCTCTTTTAACTGTTCTACATTTGAAACTACTTTTAAACGATCAATTACAATGTTCATACTATTTGTCGAGCAAACGCTCTCGGCACTCCTTTCTAAATGTATTCTGGTATTTCAAGTGAACAACTAACGTTCTTTACCTATAAATTCCAATCTATCATTCTTTTTTATTGGCTAATACGTTCTTTTTTTAGTATATCATATCTCCGCTCCTAAAAATAGCCTAATATGAGCATCCGTATGTGTCAAGTATTCGTTGGCATTTTTCCTTATTTATTGATGTCAGTTTATTAATTGTATTTTCAGATAATTCTTTTTGGTTCTCTTGCAATTACTTTTTATTCTTTTTTAACAGAATGCTCTTGCAAAGGCTTTCCTCGATGCTGTCCGCATTGCATCTAGAAGTGGCATATGGTGGGTGATGGCTTCTACATACGGATTCCCTTTTCCGTCTTTCTTTGGGGCTTTCGACGCACTCAGCGTTTTCACGATTTCTTCCATCTGCATGCTGAATACCAATCCGTCCGTATACCGTTCAATCGTATCAATCAGTTCCCTGTTTTCTTTCCGGTACAGGGCTTTCGCCATGTTATTCGCTCCGCTTTCGGACCATCTCATTCTCCTGTGCTTCATCCTCAGAGTGATCGCGGTACAGTTCTGGTTCTCCTGGACTCCCATATTTTTATAGATGATCCCTTCCCCTGCTTCCGGAAGTTCTATCCCTTGTTGTGGTCAAGCATTTTTGTAACATTTCGTTCGAAAAATTCACTATGTATGTCTTGCTTCAAATGGCGTCTTCCAACCATTATACGAATGGGGACGGATATGATTATACCATACGCACACATATCTCCTGACTGCTTCATCCAGACTTTCCGCACTGGGAAAACTGTTAGGATAGATTAACTCGTTTTTAAATGTATTATAAAAGCGTTCCATAGGCGCATTATCATAAGGGCACCCGGCTTTGCTCATGCTCTGACGGATTCCTCTCTTCTTACAGTAATTCACAAATTCCCATGAGGTATACTGGCTGCCCTGATCGCTGTGCAGGATCAGTCCCTTTCCTGGTCTTTCCGTCCCCAATGCCTTTTCAACTGCTGCTTTGGCCAGCTCCGTATTTATATGCTCTGAATTTAAGCTGGATACCACACTGCGGTCATATAAATCCATAACAGTGCAGTTATATCTCATTTTTCCATTAGACAACCTTATATAAGTAAAGTCTGTACACCATACCAGATTCGGGGCCTTCACTTGAAACTTCTGTCTCAAAAGGTTAGGGAAGATCTTGTTTTTTACCCCACGTACATAGGAAGGCTTCTTTCTCATAATGATTGCATGAAGATCCAACTCCTGGTTCATATATTTATGAACCGTTGTTTTGCTTAAAGAAACTCCTTTTCTTTCCAGGAAGATCTTCATAGGTCTGTGTCCGAGAATCCGGTTATTGTTGTAATAAATGCTCTTGATCTGATGGAAGATTTCTTGCTTTTTTCTATGATAAGAAGCCCTTCGGTTTTTACGGTAATTATAGTAAGCATTTGGATAAATATCCAGACGTCTTAATAACCAGCGTAAACCAAAAAACTCCTTATATTTGTCCAGAAACCGATATGCCACGAATCGATCTCCTTTGCGAAGAATGCCGCTGCTTTTTTTAAGAAAAGGTTTTCCTTTTCCAATTCGGCGATCTTTTTATTCAGCTCATGGATTTCCCTGGCAGAATCAGAAGAGAGGGACGTTGTATGTGGCTTTGTATATTGGCATTCTTCACTGTATTTTTTTACCCAACCGGCAATGGTAGATTTGGCGATTCCATACTCTTTTGAAAGTTGTGGATAGCTGGTTCCTTTTAGGTAGTCATGAACTACTTGTTTTTTTAATTCCTCATTGTATTTTTTAACCATAAAGATTTCCTCCTTGTTCGTTTTTTTATTATAACTTATCCGAACAAGATGTTACAACTTTAGTATACCACTACAGATACAGGTGAATAGATCATCTGTTGAAGCCGTGGATGAAGCACAGAGGAAACAGAAAGAAGCAGAAAAGAAAGCTAGAAGAATAGAATATCAGTCTAATCATGCACAAGAGAAAGTGAAGACAGTGATGGAAAAAACAGATCAGGAAATTAAAAAGCTGAAAAATGAAGTGAAAGAAAAGGAAAAATTCTGGATGATAGTTTATATAATTTTGATTTTATTTGCGGTAATAAAAAATGCAATATTTCAAAAAGATTTATTTGCGTGTATAACTGTGCCATTGCAGTTTTTGTGCCGGTATGTAGAGGGGGTGATCTGTCCATCAGAATTAAATATCTTAGGTGAGAGAGAATATTTTTCAGCAGAATGGTCCTGGTTTTTGAGAGTTATGGCTGTTTTTATTTTTTTGGGATTAGGAATAAGTGGTGAGATATTTGTGTTGAGAAAAATAGAGCGGTATCGAAAAGTATGGGACAAAAACTCTACATGGATTCTACTTATCAGCTTATCGTTGATTGCTGTATTAGGTGATGTAGTGAGAAAATATATTCCGATAAATCTTATATTGCTCTTGGGAATTATAAATATTGCTGCCATGGAAATAAAAATTTATTACCGTGATAATAAGGAATTATATTAGAAAATATTTGTGGTTATAAAAAATCAAATTTGATTATTGACAATCAAAACAGCGGATGGTATAGTGAATATGCGGAAATTGATTGTGAATAACCAAAGGAGGAGACGGGGTTGAATGTTTCGGTTAAAGAGTTAAAAGAAAAAGAAGGCTGGAAAGTTGAAGAAATTAGTTGGAATATTTCAAACAGGATGAGAGAGCTTGGAAATACATCCCTGTATGGAGGATTTTGTTTATCGTATGTGGCATATTTATCTTTAAAAAATAAGGTAAATGATGTGCATCAATTGATAGAATATGTGGAACTGACTTTTTCACCGGAAAGAGTCAGTTTTATAAAAAGAAATATTGAAAATTTATGGAATGTTGCAATAGAAATCGGAGAAACATATTCGGAAGATACACTTTTAGCAGTAGTATTGTGGTGGCCATTGCAAGGAAATAAATCTACGGGGGAATGTGAAACTCCACAGAGTGTTGTAAAGTTGACAAATGAGATACTTAAAATTTCCAATGATAAAGTAGCTGATTTCTGTAGTGGAATTGGAACATTTCTAATGAGTGCTATAGAAAAGAATCCAGAATCACAGTTTTATGGAGTGGAGCTTGTAACTGAGGTCAAAGAAGTGGCAGAAATCAGGACGGAATTAATTTCAGATCGGGTAAAAATTGAGCGAAAATCAGTTCTGGACATAGATGACAATCTGATGTTTGACAAAATATTTTGTGATTATCCTTGGGGGATAAAGACAAAGGATAGCATTGGAAACAGCGAGGGATTAAAGGCAATATATGATGTAATACCGGAAGCACAGAGAGCAGCAGCGGGAGACTGGGTATTTATTATAAATGTCATGAATCATCTCAATAAAAATGGAAAAGCAGTTGTTTCAGTGAGTAATGGAGTAACCTGGAACGGTGGAATCAATACAGTAATTCGTGAAAAAATTGTAAAAAAAGGATTTGTTGAAGCGGTGATTGCACTTCCCTCCAATTTGTACTTGAATACAGGAATTGCATGTTCCCTACTGGTATTAAGCAGAAATAATAAAAATATAAGAATGATAGATGCAACGGAGATGGTATCCATTGGACGAAGACAGAATGTCCTTAGTGATGAAAATGTTTCTAAAATTATTGAATTGCTAAATACAGATGACGATAACTCAAAGCTGGTTTCAGTCAAAGAGGTGACAGAAAATGAATACACTCTTAATCCATCAAGATATCTTCAAAAGGAGATGGTTATAAAAAACGGTGTACCATTTGAATCTGTGATAAAGAACATAACAAGAGGGGCACAGATTAAAGCAACGATTTTAGATGAAATTGTATCAGATGACCCAACGAATATGCAGTATTTGATGCTGGCAAATTTACAGGATGGTATTATTAGTGATGATCTTCCTTATTTGAAAGAAATGGATCCAAAATACGAGAAATATTGTATAAAAAATGGAAGCCTCGTAATTTCAAAAAATGTATCTCCGGTAAAAATGGCGATTACATCCGTAAAAGAAGGAAATAAGATTTTAGCGAATGGTAACCTTTATGTTATTGAACTGGATGAAGATAAGATAAATCCTTACTTTTTGAAGGCATATCTGGAAAGTGAAAATGGGAAGGCGGCTTTATCTAGAGTAGCGGTAGGGGCTACATTGTTAAACCTTCCGGTTGAAGGATTGAAAAAAATAACAATTCCATTGCCGGACTTAAAAAGCCAGAAGATAGTTGCAGATAAATATTATGCAAAGATAAATGAGATAAAAGAATTGAAATACAAATTGGAAAAGGCAACAGCAGAATTAGAACATATTTATACGGAGGAGAAATAAATGGACGAGAATAATAAATTTGATGTAGTTGGAACTAATATAGCAGAAAAAGCGACAATGATCTGGAATGTAGCAGATATGCTTCGGGGACCGTTTAAACCGCATGAATATGGATTGGTAATTTTACCAATGACAGTAGTAAAAAGATTTCATGACTGTTTATTACCAACACATAAAGCGGTATTAGAGCAATATGAGAAAGTGAAAAACTTCGCCGTTATTGATGGATTTTTGACAAAAGCTTCTGGTTATCAGTTTTATAACATCAGCAAATATACATTTGAATCCTTATTGGCTGATCCGGAAAATATTGAAGTGAATTTTCAAGATTATTTAAAAGGGTTCTCTGAAAATGTACAAGATATATTAACAAAATTTGATTTTGATAATATAATCCGCAGAATGGTAGAAAGTAATACTTTGTATCTTGTCATAAAAGAATTTAATTCACAAAAAGGATATTTGGGACCAGATAAAATCAGTGCAGTAGACTGTGGATATATTTTTGAAGATTTGGTAAAACGATTCTCCGAATCTTTTGGTGAAGAGGCCGGGGCGCATTTTACCAGTAGAGATATCATTTATTTAATGACCGATTTACTTTTGTCTGACGCAGATTTAAGTAAAGGGGGAAATGTAACAGTATATGACATGGCAATGGGAACAAGCCAAATGTTATCTTGTATGGAAGAACGTATTCATGAACTAAATGATGAAATTAGTGTTACCTGTTTTGGACAGGAATTTAATCCATCTACATTTGCGATAGCTAAGGCAGATATGATGATTCGAGGCGGAGATCCGAATAATATGCGATTCGGAGACACATTGAGCGAGGATCAATTTGAAGGATTTCAATTTCAATATATTATTTCAAATCCACCGTTTGGGATCGATTGGAAGAGAGAGCAAAAAAAAGTAATGGAAGAAGCAAAAAGAGGAGACCGTGGAAGATTTGCTCCAGGTTTGCCTAAAATAAATGATGGTCAACAGTTATTTGTTCTTAATGGGTTAAGCAAATTGGCTCCGAATGGTAAAATGGCGATAATTCAAGATGCATCGCCGTTATATGCAGGTGATGCTGGAAGCGGATCATCAAATATAAGACAATATATTTTAGAGAATGATTGGCTTGATGCAATAATAAGACTTTCAACAAGTCAATTTATGAATACACCTATAGGTACATACATTTGGGTGTTTTCCAAGAATAAACCAGATTATCGAGTTGGGAAGGTTCAATTAATAGATGCATCAGAATGTTATAAAGTTCGGCGTCGTCCAATCGGGAAAAAACGAAATGATATAACGACTGAGTGCGCAAAGCTTATTGTACAAGCGTATGGTGAATATAAAGATGACATGCATTATGGCATGGACGAAGTTTGGTGTGAAAGTAAAATATTTCCAATTGAAGAGTTTGGATACAAAAAAATAGTTGTAGAACGCCCACTTTATGATGAAAATGGAAAAATTATATATAAAAATGGTAAACCAGTTGCGGATACAGCGTTACGAGATAGTGAATTAGTCCCAATGAAAATCGATATTGACGAGTATTTGCAAAAAGAAATCAAACCATATGAACCAGATGCATGGATAGATAAGAAAAAGACAAAAACAGGATATGAAATTCCAATGATTCGATATTTTTATAATTTTCCACAATT
>OESA01000277.1_pt1 | contig 15010 bp, 10 predicted proteins | sample 1540101 | NCBI WGS metagenome assembly OESA01 (sample SAMEA3891891, study PRJEB23780) | metagenome | biome: terrestrial biome; feature: animal house; material: Caecal content | place: Italy | collected 2015-05-05 | reverse complement strand
TGGTGTCCTGCATCTGTTTGGGCGTGTAAGACCTTGGAAAATATTTCCGCAGCACATCGTTTTTGATGGTCACGCGATCCATTTCCGCTTTCTTTTCCTCTCCCATGATGTCGAAGATGGCGTCGTAGCTGCACTGGCCCTCCTGGCTCAGTTTTTTGATGCGCTGGACCTGGGAAAGGGAGGGCGCGTTCTGGGTATCCTGCATGGCCTCCAAAAAATCCCGCTGTTCAGCGGCTGTCAAATAGGACAGCTCCACAGCGGAATTGAAGGAGATTTTCTTTTGGTCTACCAGGTCCAGAAGTTCGGGGATGAGGTTGGTGAGGCGAATAAATCTTTTGACTTGGGACTTGCTATCATCACTATCCAAAGCTACTTTTTCTGCGGCTGTCAACTTCGGCCCAACTTAGGCCGAAGTCAAATCCGACCTAGTACCTTGATTTTTTATGGCTTCCAGCTTCATTTTGTAGGCGAAAGCCCGCTCACTGGGCAGGATATGCTCCCGCTGCAGATTGCTGTCCACCATGTGGATCAAGGCTTGGTTATCATCCATATTCCGTACAATCACCGGCAGGGTTGTTAGCCCGGCCAGCTTGGCTGCATGTTGCCACCGGTGCCCGGATATGATCTCGTAACCTCCTTCCTCCCGGGACCGGGCAATGAGCGGAGCCAGCACGCCGAACTGCGCCACGCTCTCTACCGTCCGCTGCATAGCCTCATCGTCCAGCACCTTGAAGGGATGGTTTTTGAAGGGATGCAGCTCAGTGATGGGGATTTGCTGAATCTGCTCGGTCTGGCGACTTTCCTCGGTCGTGAAAATGTCATCGTAGCTGGTCAAGCTGATGTTTGCGCCGCTTTTCGGCACTGTGCACCACCTCGTATAATAAGATTTGCAGGTAATTTTTAAGTGTATCCGCTTCATTCACTCCATATAATCAGCAGGCTTAGAGATGCCCGTGATACAATAGCTGTAGGACGGCAGGGACAAGTTCTCCACCACCTCGTTGGACTGAAAAGTCACTTCAAAAGGAGTTAGTTCCCCTGAGCCGGAAGTTAGCTGCAAACTCATTGGCTGTTTGCTGGATGCAAGGCTGCCCTTTTAGCAGTAAGGGATATCGCATTAGCCTTCTCCGGAATGATTCTGATACGCGAGGTTGCAGATGCTCCGGTTATCATGGGTATCTCAAAGCCTGCTGGCCTTAAATCTCCATACAGGGAGGTGAAAATTGTGAATCCATTATTTGTTGGCATTGATGTGAGCAGCAGAAGCAATGTAGTCTATCTGATGAATCCTGACGGCAGCAAGTATTCCAGTTTTTCCGTACAGAATAACTTAGGTGGTGCCAAGCTATTGTCAGAGAAAATCGTGTCAGCACTCAGCTCCATGCAGCTCAGTGATGTGGTGATTGGTCTGGAGGCCACCTCCATTTACGGGGACAGCCTGGTTTATGCCCTCCGGGAGGATGGCAGTCTTGGCCGGTTCCAGCGGAAGATTCATATTCTTAATCCGAAGCAGGTTAAAAAATTCAAGGAGGCCTATCCAGATCTACCTAAAAACGACTGGGTGGACGCCTTTGTAATTGCCGACCATCTCCGTTTTGGCAGGATCGCCAAGGAGGTCTATCTAGATGATTATCGTTACCATGCACTTAAAACCCTTACCAGAGCCAGATTTGACGTGATTCAAAACCTGAGCCGAGAGAAGCAGCGGTTTGCAAACTATTTATTCTTAAAATGTTCCGGTATGGCTCAAGACAAGGATATCCCAAATACCAGTGCCACCACCATTGCACTCATGGAACACTTTGAAAGCGTGGATGAACTGGCAAATACAGATTTGAACGAACTGACTGCTTTTATTTCCGAAACTGGACATGGAAGATTTGCTGACCCAGCAGCTACTGCCAAGGCAGTTCGTGCTGCGGCCAGCGGCTCTTACCGGTTGCCTAAAACGGTGAACGACACCGTAAACCAGGCTATGGCGATATCTATTGCCTCCATGCGGGCTTTGGAAAAACAGGTCAAAATTTTGGATAAGGCTATTGATCAGCAGTTTGAGATCATCCCAAATACCTTGACATCTATCCCCGGCATTGGCAGGGTCTACTCTGCCGGTATCATTGCTGAGCTTGGTGATATACACCGCTTTGATTCTCAAGCTTCTGTCGCCAAGTTTGCTGGCCTTGTCTGGCATAAGAACCAGTCCGGTGACTTTGAGGCCGAGCATTCTCGGATGATTAAATCTGGCAACCGTTATCTTCGCTACTACCTGCTGGAAGCCGCCAACTCTGCGAGAAGATGCGACTCAGAGTTCCGACGTTATTACGACCTTAAATTTAAAGAGGTCAACAAGTACCAGCATAAACGCGCACTCGCTTTCACTGCCAGAAAACTTGTTCGGTTGATCTTTCGACTGCTGAAGGACAATCGCTTGTATATCCCGCCAGAGGGCTGAGCGTATCGCTCGCCGCTTTGCTGCGCAGGCCCTGTTTTAAAATTTTTCAGGGGCAGGGCTTAGGTTTGTGTCGCCTTTTTGCAACCTACATCGTGCTTCCTGCTCTATTTTTCTCATTTTTTCTTGCATTATCTGCTTGACTTCACACCATTGGACTCCTTTGTCAAAGCTCGGTAAGCGTCTGCTACCTTGCCTTTGGGGTCGTGAGCAAAGATGCTTTTGCCCTCGGCACTGGTTTCCGCTGCCCGCACCGAACGAGGTATTCCCAGCTCAAATACCTTGATTTTGCTGCCGTATGCCTGCCGGATCAGGGCGTCGATTTCCTTTCTATAGTTGGTCCGGCTGTCAGTCATGGTCATGAGGATGCCCTCAATGCGCAATCGTGGATTAATCTGCCGCCGCACCTTGCTGATGGTCTGCAGCAGCTGCTCCAGGCCCTTGGCGGGCAGATGTTGCGCCTGCACCGGGATGAGAGCACTATCCGCTGCAGCCAAAGCGTTGATTGTGAGCATACCGAGGCTGGGGGTACAGTCCAGCAAGATGAAGTCATAGTTGCGTTTGGAGCATTCCAGAACCTGTTTCAAGACCTTCTCCCGGCTCATGGCATTCACAAGGCTCACTTCCATCCCTGCCAACTCGATGTTGGACGGGATCAGGTCCACACCTTCGGCGTGGTGCAGTATCCCCTCCCCTGGCTGGATGGGCTTGTCCGCCAGAACCTTACCCATGAGCGTGGATAGGGTGGTCTCCAGTTCATCGGGCTTGGGCCAGCCCATGCTGATGGTCAGGCTGGCTTGTGGGTCGGCATCCACCAACAAAACCTTTTTGCCCTCCATGGCAAGGCCAACGCCCAAATTCTCGCAGGTCGTGGTCTTGCCTGTTCCTCCCTTCTGGTTGACCACGGCAATCGCGGTCGCTTTTCGGCTCACAGAGACCACCTCCCTTCCTGAAATCAAAAAGTCCGGGACAGAAGCCTAGGGTTAGTTAACACTTAGCTGGTTTAGGATTCATGTCATGCTGCACCCGAGCCGCATAGGAACTGTGCATGGTCATGGGGGCGTTGTAGAGGGTCGCCAGCAGGTACTGGCGGATGTTCCGCACCTGAGTGGTGTTTTCTTTCAGACACATGAGGACAAACCGCAGGTAATCGCCGTTCAGTTTCATGAGCTGCGCTTTCACCACCTCGGCGGGCTTGTCATCGCCCGCAATGCGGATGAAGCGGCGTTTGCTGCACACCGTGTCCACCAGTAGCTCCAGCATCTCTCGCAGCATATCCTCATCTTCGGGATTGGCCTCCGTCAGAGCATCGAGGCCCAGTTCCTGAGAAAAATAATCCTGATACAGGGCGCGGTCGTCTTTCCCTTCGGATTCCGTTCCGGCGGTTTCGCCGGAAAAGAAAGAATCAGTATCACTCAAGTCAGTATAGTTCTGATTATTCTTAATTCCTCGTGATTTTAACGGCTCTGGAGTCGCGGTTTTAACGGCTCTTGAATCGTTGTTTTCACGATTCTGGTCTCGTGGTTCTGACGGATCAGAAGCAAAGTTTTTCACATAGATCAAATTTGGTTTTCCAAGACCGCGGCGCTTCCGCTCGATCAGTCCGCAGCCTTCCAATTCTTTCATCAACTTAGTGGCCTTATTGTCGGCACAGTAAAGGGAGGTCATGATTTCCTCCGTGGTGAAGATGATGTACACACGCCCTTGCTTATCCAGCCAACCGCTTTTGATAGACAGGCTCATTCGGTCCATCAGCAATCCATACAGGATCTTGGACTCCGCTGAGGTACCGCAAAACTTTGGGTTGGTGAAGAGGGCCTTAGGGAGTCGGTAGAATGAAAATAGCTCGGCTTGTCCGCCGTAAAAGTAATCAAGCATACACAGTCTCCTTTTTCTGATTGGACATAAAAAGAACACCTTAGTTCTGGTAGAAATCAAGGTGCCCTTTTGAATTCACCAGTATCCATCTACTTTTCTTCTAATGTTTAAACATATCATGGCCCATTAAAGCTCTAGTCAACAATCACAGGAAAGTGTATAATTGTTATAAAATTAAAAGGGTCCTGCTTCGCACAAACATGAAAACAATTGTTAAAATCCAAAACAATGGAGGTCTATACTATGAGTCTGGAACCAGGCGGTAGAGCTGATAAATACGGAAACAGCTATGAAAACAGTTATCTTGCCAAACTTTTGCTTCGCCTTACCAGAGAAGAACTCGTTTCTGTCACAGTTGAACCACTTGGCCAAAACAGTGATTCGGTAGAATTTGTTTCTGAACAATGCGATGGACAAATAAAACACTATCAATGTAAAGCAAGCAACGGTAATCACTCTGCATGGAGTATTGCAGACCTTAGACAATACGATGTATTTCAAAGAGCCAAGAAGATCATAACTGACAATAATAATAATTTATATTATTTCATCTCTCCTCTCCCCTACAAACAATTAGACGAACTATGTAAACGTGCAAGGACCAATTCAAGTCCTGAGGAATTTGTAAAATATCAGCTTACCAATGATTCTATAAGGAAGCTTTTTTACGACTGCGTAAAAGAATTTGAATTAAATCAAAATAATCCCTCCGATGTCATTGAAGCTGTTTATTTGTTGTCCCACTGTTACTTTGAGCAGTATATTACTGGAACAGAAGCTGAAGAGGATCTAAATACAAATATCGGCATATTATTTACTGGAAAAGCATCTACAGTTCGTGTTTTACTTGAGCAGTATGCTAATAGTACCAGACGATATGGAATAAAAATAACACCTAATGATATTATAAACTACTTGGAATCACAAAACATCCATCTTCGTAATCATCAAAACAGCGAAACTGTTTTAGGTCAAATTCGATCTCTCAATTTAATCCACTGGGATGCATATCATGCTGTCCATCAAAAATTAGTTCATCGAACACAAACAGATCAAATTATAAAAAGCATTAACAATGGTCATTCTGTTATTCTTCACGGGAAAGCCGGTTCTGGAAAAAGCGGTTGTATAGAAGAAACCATAGACTATCTAAAAAAAGCCGGAATTCTTTATCTTGCCATAAAACTCGACAAACATCCTCCCAAGATATCTGCAGATACTTATGGACAAAGTCTCGGTCTACCGGAATCTCCGGTTTTTTGTTTATCCAAACTTTCTGCTGGAAAACGATGCGTTTTAATTTTAGATCAACTTGACGCCTTACGCTGGACAAGTAATCACTCAAGTTCTGCCTTAGATGTATGCAAAGAACTCTTTTTTCAGGCCAGAAGTGTAAATCTAACTTTCGGCAGTTCCGTTTCCATTTTAGTTGCATCCCGAACATTCGACCTTGAGAATGACAAAGGTTTAAACAGATTATTTGATCTTTCAAATTCACCTGATAATTTGAAATGGGATAAGATCTCCGTTAGTCTGTTTAAAACTGAAGAAGTCATTCAAATCATAGGAGAAAAATACAATCACCTTTCACCCAGACTACAGAAATTGCTTTTAACTCCATCTTCACTCTATGTTTGGTCCAAACTCGAGGAAAGCTCCCAAAAAAATAAAATTTCTTCTGTTTTTGAGTTAATGGGAACATGGTGGAAGCAGATCCAGCAAGCCTGTGTTAATAATGGCCTTACATCAGGTAACATTATTGCATGCAAAAACAAAATTGTGATGCTCATGGAAAGCAGTTCTGTTTTCTCACTTCCTAGAGTTCTTTTTCCTGACGAATTATCTGAAATAGATCTTTTTATATCATCTGGATTACTCAGCAACAATTCAGCTTCAAAAACCATATCATTTACACACCAGAGTTTTTTGGATTATTTTATTACAGCAGATTTTCTACAAAAAATTTATACCGGGACTAATCTCACCGATTTGATTGGAGAACGAAACAACCAAACCCCGCTGATCCGGTATCGCTTACTGGGTATTCTTCAATACCTTATTGAAAGCAATCTCGATTTATTTATTAAACAATGCCATCTTCTATTGAAAGGATCTTCTGTTCGGTATTATTTTAAGTGTACAGTTTTTGAAATCATCGGGCAATGTGAATTTCCTTCATCTGAAATTTTAAAAATTGTTGATGATTATATAAAAAAGCCCGAATGGAAAAACTATATTACTAGTGTTGTTCTTTATTGTCACCCACAATTTGTTATGAGACTGCCGGAACTAGCAGCAGATCATTTTCCTTCCGATCAAAGCTTAGCACTGTTAAGGTCAATCAATCGCCAATGTCCTGATTTTGTTGCAGATAAACTTCGTCCATTTTCTCTACAAAGCTGCGATCAAGACTATAAAATATTTTCAACGCTATGTACAGACCCTTTCGATGACTCAGATTCCATGTTTGACCTTCGAATTCAAATTCTAAAAAATAATCTCACCTTATTTCAGCACTCTTATATCTTATATTCATTGCTTAACCATCAGTCAATCCGCTGTATTAGAATATTTTCCATTCTTATTGAAAATTGGCCAAATGAAAGCATTTCAAAGTTGCGCTTGGAAAGACCAGAAAAGCGCTCAATTTACGGCAAACAATATGCATGGCAAATTATAACCCAATTATTTCCTCTAATTTGTGAAGCAACACGCAACTATTATTTACAATGGTCCGATTATTACCCATTTTCTGATTATAAAGATTGGACTGAAACTGAACACGACGAATCTATCGTTCGGTCAATAGTTGAAATTGTCAAATACGCGTTTGCCGAATGTGCACAAACTATGTCCGATGCATTAATTGAATTTATCCAAAGTATAAAGTACCCTATATCCCCAGTCGGACATGAATGTGTTATGCATGCTATGCTCAATTTACCTACAGATTATGCTGACCAAGTCATTAAATGGATTCTAATAAATACAGATAATAAAATTTTTGTATTTACTGCAGATGGAAGCAATTTCTTATCCTATTTATCACAAATTCTCCAAAAGTTTTCTCCCGTATGTAGTTTAGATCTCTTTCAGAAATTAGAACAATATATTGTCACTTGGAAAGAATCTAGCACGCGAATGATAGAAATTCTTCATACTCGATTTACCGCTAGAAAAGAACATCATGAGTCTGCATACTATGCTTACTGGGGACATTTCCAAAAAGCACTCTTGCCATATATGGATTATTCCAGATTATCATCGTATTCCAAGCAGCTCTTAGAAGTTGTAAATCGAAACACATGGATTCGCTTGCCTTACTTTTATCAAGGCTATACAATCTCTCCCTGTAAAGTCGTTATTTCTCCGATAGAAGCTCATTCCAAAATGGTGAGTGATCAGGCCTGGCTCCGAATTATATCTACACCTACTAGTAAAATGTGTCTCCATTGGAAAATATCTGAAACCAGTTCGTTTCATCTCCAAGCTGATCACGTTGCTTTTGCGTCCACAATTGGAAAACAGGCCAGGCAAAATCCAATGCGCTTTATAAAGCTCGCCCTCTCTTTTCCGGAAAATTGTTATGAAGGGTACATTTCTAACATTCTGTATGCTTTATATGATATGGCTCCCAGCGATCCCTTTGATATTGAACTTGTAAGTGCCGTGATTCGACGCTACGGCCATTGCGCAAGCCATAATATATCAATCGCCATTTCCAACGTCATTGAAAAGAATGCTGCCAAAGTTTGGCCAGATGATATTCTTCTTTTGTTGGGTAATATCGCAATAAACCACCCGAATCCAGATGCAGATCAATACAATGTTACAAGCAACCATGACCCTGCACACAAATCAGCTGAATCTCTTCTTTATAACTCGATAAACTGTGCTCGTGGATGCGCTCTTCATGCAATTTCAGCTCTCCTTTGCAAGCATTACAATTTGGCGGATCAATTCAAAGATATTATCCTATCTGCAAGTCATGATCCACATCCTGCTGTACGCTTTGCAGTTATGAGTTGCGTTTTTCCTTACTATAATATTGACCCTTCATTTGCAACTCAACTTTTCAATTCTCTTATTGATTCAGACATCCGGCTTCTATATGCACGTAACTGTTGGGATATCATATCTCTGGAATACAGCAATAATTGCTTTTATTATAGAGGTATACTAACTAAAGCATGTATGTCTGAAATTGAAGACCTCTCCGAGCATGCCGCCGGCTTACTCTGTGCTGTTGCAATCTATTTTAATGACCAAGATGCTTTAAACTTTTTAATGGATTATACATTCAACGAGAAACAACAAAACTCTATCTGTTTACAAGCTACATTCTCTTTTAATTCAGATGAATATCATGAAAGGAGCAAAGAAATTCTAGTATACTTAATAGATCATTCATCCGCTCAATTATATAGTCTTCACCAGCTTTTCTTTCAAAACCGTATCGTAATCCAGAGAGATGAAGCATTTCTTATCCACCTTTTGACCTCTAATCAGGATGAATCAATTGTCTCTTCTTTTCTTCGCTATCTTTACGAAAGTGACGAAGACATTTGCAATTTTGCTCATGTTTTAAGTATAATTGCCAGCAACCTCTCTATTACACAATATAGCGATCACCTTACTGTAAGTGAATTAATAAAGTGTGTTGTTCGTATGTTTGATCGTGGAAAAGACAACCCGACCATTCGTGAACTTTGCTTAAATATTTGGGACAATTTATTTATGGGAAATTCACACGCCATTAAACCACTATCAGACATGATCGATCATTTTGAGTAAATTAAAGAATTTAAAGACACTATTAGCAAGTTGTTGGCGATCTATGGTACTTCATAGAACACAAAATTACTAGAGCTTTCTAAATTATAATCTAGCTGGTACGATTTCTTCCTACAATTGGGTATATAAAAGGGCACCTTGATTCCTGAAATGAATCAAGGTGCCCTTTTGTCGAAAAATTTTCTCCTACTCTTCTCTTTCAGTTCGACAGTTAAAAATAATTTGGATACTTTCAAGATGTCTTTTAGGGTGCGTACTCAAACATCAATTTTGTCTCCCTGGTATTTCCACATTGCAGAACAGCTTTGAAATTTTACGCATATACGGCTGTTTTTTCTAATTGGTATGTGGCTTATTCGCTGCTCATTCGATTATCAGTGCCATCTTCAAGCTACACTCGCTTGCTCGTTCGAGTCTCATCTGCAACTCAATTTTGCCAGCTCCTAAGAAGTTTTGGACTGAATCAAATACAAACTGCATATCCATTTCTTCATTTTCCAATAATAGAACGTGTAACCGATGTTTTTGCATTTATAACGTATGTATCAGAGGGGCTCGTTCAGTCTTCAAATGGGAGCGGTAGCGGTCCTGAATCTCCTGGGAAGGTAAGGAGAAAAGTTCTTCTTGTGCCAGCTTTTGCAGAGGGATCTCGCAAGTTGTTCCATGAGGCCTTGAGTCAACTGATTTGCACCAGGCAATCGCCTGGCGATTCAGATCTTCCAGGTCTACAAAGCTGCGGCCCGGGAAAAAATTCTCCTTTACATACCGCACCAAACGTTCTACTTTGCCCTTTGTCTGGGGCGTTCTTACCCGGCATACCTTTGGAACAAATCCCATCTCTACAGCAAAATCGGCAAACTGCGTATTCCAGATCACCTTGCCCGCTTCACGCCCTGTGACCACAGTTTTCATATTATCGGTCAGGACCTCTTTAGGAACACCTCCAAAATACTGAAATGCATTTAACATACAGCGTTCCATGCTGCGCAGGTCACAGCGTTTTACGAATTCAATGTATTTGGTGCGGGAATGTCCCAAGATCATTACAAAAACCGCTACTTTGTGAAGCTTCTCGTTTTGGTCCAGATACTGACAGATGCCCCAGTCCATCTGTGCCTGCTTACCGCTGGGCGTTTCATAGCGCCGTACGGCAGGAGTCGCCTTGGCTGGCCGGTAGGGATGAACATATGCTTTTAAAATGCTCATTCCGCCGTCATATCCAAGTTCTCGCAGTCGTTCCAACAGAACAACACAATTGAAGATGCCTTGTTCCATCCATTCATTCAGCTGCGGCTTGTAAGGATCCAACTTGGACCCTTTGGAAACACCCTTTAGCCCATGCTGCCGATCCGCCTGCTCCATATATTTGCGGGCCGTATTTTTGGAGATCCCAATTTCTTGCCCAATCGCATAAGCGCTCTTGCCTTTTCCTGCTAAATCTTTTATCATTAGTATAAGCCCACTCCTAATCATCCGACTATCCTCCCTAAAAGTATTCGACACACTTTTAGGATAGCCGGTCTTTAGGCGTGGGTCAATTTTTGTTCGGCGCTATGGGGCTATTATACTTCGGCGGTGATACTTTAAGGCGAATTGACTTATAAAGCAGATCGATATCTGTTAGAAGTTACAAAAAGCTATGGTTTTGATTTTGATATCAAATATTGAGTTGAAAACGATTCAGTATATGGTATAATGGGCATGGAAGGAGGCGATTGCGTTGAAAGAAGTCGGTAAACGGCTGCGTACACTGCGGGAGAGCCTGTCCCTGTCCCAGGCAAAGCTGGCGGAGCTTTTGGGGATCACCCAGTCCAGCCTCAACCGATACGAAAACGGGCAGTCAACCCCAACGGTGGAAGTGTTCCGCAAGTATGCAGACTTTTTCGATGTCTCGATGGATTACATCTTTGCCCGCTGTGATAAACCGCAGGGAAAGCTGTACCGCTATCAGCCGAAGGTGTGGAAAAACGGTGCTGAGATGGAGCAGTTTGTGGAGATGTGCTTTGACCCCAAGTCGCCTTATTACAACCGCATGAAAGAATCTGTCTTGCAGATGTTTGCAGAAAAGGCAGATGAGGAAAAGGAGGTGACAGGATGAATGCTGTAATCTATGCCCGCTACTCCTCCGACAACCAACGGGAAGAGTCCATTGAAGGCCAGCTCCGGGAGTGCATGGAATACTGCAAAAAGAACGGAATGGTGGTAGTCAAGGAGTATATCGACCGCGCCTTTTCTGCCAAGACAGATCACCGCCCTGATTTCCAGCGGATGATTAAGGACAGCGCCAAAGGGCTGTTTGATGTGGTCGTGGTCTGGAAGCTGGACCGCTTTGCCCGCAACCGCTATGACAGCGCCCATTACAAGGCAGCTCTGAAAAAGAATGGCGTGCGGGTGGTGTCGGCAAAGGAAAACATTGCCGATGGCCCGGAAGGCATCATCCTGGAGTCCATGCTGGAAGGCATGGCAGAATATTATTCGGCAGAACTGTCCGAAAAGGTGATCCGCGGCCATACCGAAAATGCACTCAAGTGCAAGTATAATGGCGGCACACCCACCTTTGGTTTCCAGATTGACGCGGACAAACATTACCAGCCTGATCCGATCACAGCTCCTGTTGTGCTGGATATCTTTAAGATGTACGACACGGGTTCCACCATGAAAGAGATCGTGGACCATCTGAATGGGCTGGGAGTTACAACGGTGCGTGGGAAGCCGGCAGATATGAATTTTATCTCTGGGATTCTTCACAATCGGAGATATATCGGGGAATATAGGTACCGCGACATTGTGGTGCCGGATGGCATTCCGGCTCTGGTCCCGACGGATTTGTTCGAGCGGGTGCAGAGCAAGATGCAGAAAAACAAAAAGGCCCCGGCCCGTCACAAAGCCGAGGACGACTACCTGCTGACCACCAAGCTGTTTTGCGGTTCCTGCAAGGCAATGATGGTGGGGGAATGCGGGACAAGTTCCAGCAAAGGCCAGGTCTACCATTATTACCGCTGTGTCAACAGCAAACGGAAAAAGACTTGTAATGCCAAACACAAAAGCGTGCGAAAGGAGCCTCTGGAGCGCGCCGTGGTTTCTTCCGTGATGCGGAATATCATGGACGATGCCTTTGTGGAGTATTTTACCGATCAGGCACTGGCCGTCCAGGGGCAGGAGAGCAGTGAGCTGCCCGCCCTGCGCCGTCAGCTGGCAGATACTGAAAAGGCAATCGACAATCTGCTGAACGCCATCCAGGCCGGTGCTTTCAATGCATCTGTCAAGCGTCGGCTGGATGAGATGGAAGAAACCAAAGAAAAGCTGGAGCTGAGCATTGTGAAGGAGGAAATTAGGAAGCCTCAGTTCACTAGAGAGCAGATACAGTTCTATATCTTACAGTTCCGCAAAGTGGATCTCAACACCCTGGAAGGCCGTAGGAGGTTGATTGACAGCTTTGTCAACAGCGTGGTGGTATATGATGACTACCTGCTTGTGACCTTCAACTATAAGGAAGGGGCAGAGCAGATCACCTTTGACCAGGTTGAACGTTCGGATTTGTCCTCCCTCGGGGGACCAGAAGACCGTCAGCTTGTGCTGGCGGTCTTTTTCGTTTGCACGATGAAAGGAAGGGACAAAACATGGGATGGCTGCAAAGGCTGTGGGGCCGGGACGAGGCCGCGGAAAAGGGCGCGGCAGGGGAGGACGCCGTGGCGGACAAGCTGGCCGAAAAAGGCTGGTTCCGGGTCCGGGGGCTGTGCCTGCGCAACCTGTACCTGCCCACCCCCGAGGGCACCGCCGAGATCGACCTGCTCTACCTGACCCGGAAGGGGATTTTTGTGATCGAGAGCAAAAATTATACGGGATGGATCTTCGGCCGGGAGGACCAGCCCGAATGGACCGTCTCGGTCTATGCGGGGCGGGACTGGCTGGGCCGGATGAAAACCGAACGCCACCCCCTCTACAACCCCATCTGGCAGAACGCCGGCCATGTCCGCGCCCTGGAGGCCCTGGTGGGGGAGCAGACGCCCCTCTGGCCGGTGGTGGTGTTCACCGGCCGGTGCCAGCTGGAAGATGTGACCTGGGACAGCGAGGAGGTCTCGGTCTGCCGGCTGGAAGAGCTGCCTCGGGTCCTGCGGCAGACAGGGCGGCGGGCCCTCAGCCGGCGGCAGGTCCGGGCATTGTACGCCCGGCTGGAGCCCTATACCCGGGCCACCCGGAGCCAGAAGCGGGCCCATGTGCGGCAGGTCCGCCGCATCGAGCGGGAGCAGGCAAAGCCCAGGGGCCTGCCGGGCCGCTGCCCCTGGTGCGGGGCCGAACTGGTGCTGCGCACCGCCCGGCAGGGCAGCAACGCGGGGCGGCGGTTCTATGGCTGCTCCCGCTACCCCGACTGCCGCTACACCCGCGACCTGTGACAGGCTTTTTGTGCCTGTCAAGCCCCTGCGCCGAAAAAATAAAAGCAGAATATTTGTAAAATATGTACAAATTCAAAGGTAATACTATGGAATAAATGCGAAAAAAGCGTGAAAGTTTGCCCTCAAACTATTTACAAAACGGTAACAGCTGCGTTAAACTTAATACAAATAAAATTCAAAAAAGCGAGGTTTATCGGAGAGGCCGGATGCTGCGGCCCCTCCCATGCACCCCGCCGGGGCGGTCCCCAGACAGCTGGGGGGACATGCCCCCTGAGGAAGGAAGAGGCAAACTTGGAAACACGAACTGGCTGGCGCCGCCGCCTGGCGGCGCTGTGTCTGGCAGCCCTGCTTCTACTGCCCTGTATGCCCCGGGCGCTGGCTGCCGACCTGAACGTAGACGCGGGCTTTTACCTCAAGCAGAGCCGCAGCGGCACCTGCACCCTGACCGCCGCCGCCATGATGCTGCGCCGCCGGGCCTATCTGGACGGCCTGGCCGACTGGGTGGACGTGACCGAAAACAACGTCCGCCCCGCCGCATGGTCCAACGGGCTGTCCCATAACTTTACATACAAGGCCATGAAGGTCCGCTACGCCACCCTGCCCGCCGACAACGGGGCCAAGACCCAGACCCTGATCGACCTGCTGGCCGCCCACCCCGAGGGCATCGTCCTGTACGACCGGCGGCAGCCCCACGCGATCCTGCTCACCGACTACACCAACGGGGTGTTCTATTGTTCCGACCCCGCCGGCAACATCAGCGCCGGGCGGGTGCCCATCTCCAGCGCCAGCGTGTCCATTGCAGGGGCCTCCTGCTACTGGTACATCGCGGAGGACAACAACGCCGCCGCGGGCGCGGCCCAGACCAGCGAACTGCAGCTGGCCGGGGTCACCTACCCGGTCAATGTCCACACCGGCACCGGCATGAGCCTGAACGGCAATGTCACCGCCACCAGCGGCAGCACCCTGGCCGAGGTGGCCGTCCTGATCGAGGACGCCGCCGGCAACACCGTCATGAGTGCGTCGGCGGCCCTGACCGGCAGCGAGAGCAGCTGGTCCCTGCGGCAGGTTGACAGCGCCATCCGCTTTGGGGACCTGCCCGCCGGCAATTACACCTACCTGGTCATTGCAGAGGACGCCACCGGCGACAGCCTGTGCTTTGGGGCCGACTTCACCGTGTCCGACGCCCCGGCGGCAGACGGCTGCTACTGGTCGGTGCAGGACCCCGAAGGGGCCATGCTGCAGGACCAGACCGCCGCCGCGGCCCCGGCGGCGGAGCAGCCCGCCACCCTGGGCAGCCAGCTGGCGGACTTTTTGGGCAGCCTGTTCTGAACTCCATAACCGACACAGCCCCGGCGCTTGTCTGACTACGCCGGGGCCGTTTTTATTCTTCCAGGGTGTATCTGAGAAGTCAAAAATGCTGAACCATTCGCCAGAAAGGTGCAGATGCAAGGCGCATGAGCGCCGCACTCCTCCATGGAATGCAAGCGAATGCAAC
>OESA01000270.1_pt1 | contig 15351 bp, 14 predicted proteins | sample 1540101 | NCBI WGS metagenome assembly OESA01 (sample SAMEA3891891, study PRJEB23780) | metagenome | biome: terrestrial biome; feature: animal house; material: Caecal content | place: Italy | collected 2015-05-05 | reverse complement strand
ATATTGTCTCATGCCCTGACCCGCAATTCAAGCCGCGGGGAGGTTTTACGCTTACCAATATACTGGAACGCAGGTCTACTGTTCCAAAGAAAAAATAGTCAAAAACAAGAACCGCAACCCTATCTCAGGATTGCGGTTCTAAATTGGTGGGACTATCGGAAATTAACTCGAAGAATTACGATATAATCCTCGACAAAGTCAAATTTACTCCAATAACCCCTGTTACGAGTAGCTCTATATCAGAGTATTCTGATAACGTTTATAATATCAAAACTGAGATAAAACAGCAACAAAAACATTTATCGAATAATGAGGTCTTAGAAATAATATCTAAATATAAAGCTGGAAAATCTACATATGAATTAGCCCAAGAATACGGCTGCCACCGTCGCACCATAAGCGATAATCTCAAAAAGCAGGGAATCAAAGTAACTAACCAACTTATGGAACGTAAAGGCGTTGTATAGCTCCAATGATCCCGTGTCTGCGCCAATCTCGGCAAGCATTTCCGTATGGATCGTTTGCATTTTTTCAAATGTAATTGCTTTTGACTGCTTTAAATATTCCTCATAAGTACAGACCATAATAACCCCACCTTCCTTTTTAGAAGTATAGCTTACGGCATATTTGGCAGAAAGTCCAGTGGATTCTTAATTAATATTTTGGTAAAATCAATCGTTTTTCTACGACCTCAGCCACCAACTGCAAGGTGTTCTGATAGCCCGTTTTCTGCAAGATATTCTTGATGTGGTACTTGACTGTATTTAGTGTAATATCCAGATCTTCCGCAATCTCCTCGTATTTTCTGCCTTGCGCCAGCTCCCGGATAATATCAAATTCCCGACCGGTAAACTCATGGCTGTTGCTGTACCCAATACGGATCATCGGCGTATCCTCGGGATAAACATATTCGCCACTCATCACCCGGTCGCAGACCTCCATCAAAGCAGTACTGCCATATTCCTTGTACCAAAAGCCGTTACAGCCGCATGTTTTCGCCTTTTGGATAAAGGAATGCTCTGGCATGGAGGTCATGATGATGATTTTGATTTTGGGGTTGCACTGTTTGATCTTTGCTGCGGCTTTCAGGCCAGACTCTTCCTCAGCCGTACAGACATCCATCAGGATTAAATCAACACACCCGCGCAGACAGGCAATTTCTGCATTCGCTGCGTTTTCTATGGAGGCGTACAGGACATATTTTTCTGATTTGGCAATCTGTGCTTCTATGGCGTCCCGGGTAATCCTGGAATCTTCTACTACTAAAACCTGTATCATGTCCGTCCTCCTTTCTGAGGCTCATCCAAATTAAAGGGAATATCGACAATTAGGGAAACGCTCTTGTCGCAGAGTACCTTTAGGGAGGCCCCTTCTTGTTCTAATCGCTGCCGTAATGCACTAAGGCCGTTACCTTCCGTAATGCTTGAAACAGATACACTACCGTTGTCGGATATCTCTATATGATAACTTTTCTCGTCTTGCTCGATTTTTACCGTCAGTTCCGTAGCGTCCGCATGGCGTACTGCATTGGTGAGCGCCTCACGGATAGCGGTATACAAAAGCTGCAATGCTTTGCGGCTTTCCGGCTGTTTTCCAAGAAAGGTAACCTTACATCCGATCAGCTCTGCCACTTGCATCAGTTCGGACTGCAGAGAAGAATCGGGAACCGTCCACACCATAGGAATATTGGAAAAATCACGAATGGTGCTGTTCCAGCTTTCCCGCAGCGTGTCGGCATTCTCAGCCAGACTATCTTCTGTGATGGCCTTGATAGTAGCCAGCAGGCAGTGCCCCAGTTCATCATGGATGTGCATTTTTGCAGAAAGGATCTCTTTATTCAAATTGACTTCCACGATACTGTCCAGCAAGGCTTTCTGACGCTTTTGCATCTCGTGGAGCCGAATGGTGTTTTCGTACAGTTCTTCGCTGAGTCGGTAGAGTTCTGTAATTTCCGCTGCCTCGATCTGAACGGTATTGAGATCAAGAAATCTCAGTTCAAAACGCCAGACCGAGCTGTCGGAGAAGCGGAAGAACAACTGTTGTTGGGTGCTTTCTTTGTCCGGATCTTTCGGTAACCAGGATTGGGTTAGCTTTTCCGCCTTGCCATTACTGGCAAAGCTTGCAAGTTCCTCCCATGTCACCTTTGCGTTCAGAATCGTGTGTCCGGTCAGCTCCAGCATCAACTTGTTCATCTTTTCATTTGCGAGAATAACCCGCCCGTCCAGTGCAGAAAAACAGATGCCGCCGGGATAAGAGTCAATTGCCTTTTTGATCATTTTAGCTGACGTATTCTTTTTCATGACTGCACCACCTCTCCTTCTTTCAAAAGTAGAAGCCGATAGCCTGCCGGAATTTTTTCTACCTGAAGACGATATCCGTCTTCTAAAGAATGAGGGACAAACTCGTGATCTGTATCGGTAATCTCAAAACAGGCCACGCCGTCGATTTGGATTGCCACAGAGGTCTGATTAAAATTTGTCGCTTCCAGAATATCCTCCAGAGTTCTCATAATGAGAAGAATAAATTCCGGCTCCAAATCCGATGCGGGGCAAAAATCCAGGCTTGTTCGGATGCCGATATTCTTCATACATTTGGCCATGTCCTGTAAGCTGATGGCTAAATCACTTATCGGAATCATCTGTTGTTCCTGATAAGTGAGCTGCAAGTTGCAGAATCGTTTGATGTAGGTGCCAATGAGACAGACACGGTTCCAGTCTTCCGATGAAAGGGCTTCTTTAGATAGAGCCTCTTCTATCAAAGCGAGTTGCCCGGCAACCTTCGAGGATAGGCTGTCATAAATATCGTTGCGTGCCTGAACGCTTGCTTCACTGGACTGGATACGGATTTCTTGCGCCAGCAGATCCTGCTTTTCTTCCAATTCCGCATTCAGGAATTTAAGCTCCCGTAACACCCCGTTAATCTGCGAGAGATTCGTTTGCCAGATCATATATCCGCCCGGAATCCGGTGCAGGTGCATGGTAATATCTTCCGTAGACGAAAATTGCTGCTCCCGCTTTAGGGTTTCCAGCATAACAGGCGTAATTTCCGCCGCGTTTTCCGATACTGCAATCCGCTCACCGATCGGTGAAAGAATCTGCATCGCCACTGTAGAACGCCGGAATACTTCACTGTACTGCGTGTTGACGGGAATCAGCCCGGTCAAAATATAAAGCTCCCAGCAAAGCACAAGAATAAAAATCAGCCCTGCTGAATATTCCACAAGCTCAAACCGAACTACGTAGGCCGTCGCAGCATACGGGATACTGAACAGAAAGAGTAAAATCGGCTCATAAAAGGGAATCATCTTTCGATAAAGCGGATCGGACTTTGTTGTACCATTTCGCTGATAGATCACATATACCTGATGCCCAATCATCCACAATCCCCAAAGATAGATGAGATAGGTACCGATGTATGGGTGAAAATACAAATTCGGCTGGGATTCCTCCGGCATAATGTAATAGAAAAAATGATGCAGATCATTCGTCAGCGCCAGTACGCTTAAAAGGCACGCCGGAATCAGAAGCAGATACCACTTTTTGCTGATCCGATAATCGTCTGCCTTGCCAAGATAGAATGAGCCGTAAAGACCGAACAGCGGGATGAAAATAGCCGCGATATTGATGAAGTATCCGGTAAAGCGCATCCATGGAATATTAACATAGAGGAAAGCATCCTGGATGAAGCGAACGGTTAAATACAGGATACTCACGATATTCTGCGCAGTTAAATGGCAATGCATAGCTTTCTGCGTAATTTTCGTCGTGATGGTATACTGCCAGCGAAGAAGCAGGAGCATATAAACAGCCCAGACAAGATATGGCCGCAGAAAATCCTCTGGCCAATACCGCATACTAAGCTGCCGGTATCCGGAGACTGCAAACAATAGCCCCGCTGCCACAAAAAGCCGGATAATGGATTTTTTGCGTTCGCTCATTTTATCCCCCCTTACAAAAGATAGTTCCAGCCGATGGATACAGTTAGAACAGGATAAGGATATTATAGCATGAATGACCAAATTTGCCCCACACAAAAGGGTAGGAATTTAGGATTTTTTGCGTATCAGTGTCTCCTCGAAAATATGGGACTTGTCGAAAAATCATCTGTAACCGCTTTTCTCGAGGATTACTACGAGAAGCATCCACTGGATAATTCCTTTGAAGGTATCTTGGCGCGCAAGACTGGTCTTACTAAAGAAAATGTAATCGCAACTATAGATACTATCAATTATCTAACTGTCATCGCAGATTACGATCCGGATGGATATTATCCATTAAATTATCAGGCACCCGAAGAAGAAAAAATACAAATTGAAAATAATGAATATATAAGTAACGAGGACTACGTCTCTTATAAAATATCCTATGACTTTGACACGAAAAGAATCTATGCCATAACAGCATAAAAATACGGAGGTCTCTGCCGAGGCCTCCGTTTTTTGGCTGGGATTTACTCATAGATTCTTAAAATACCACCCCCTGCATTTGGAAAGACATCATTAATATACCAGCGTGATACATCCTCCTGACATTGCTCAAGAAAGTATGCCGTCGTGATTATTATATCTATCGGCGTTCTTGGCCCATCAGCTTCATCTGTTGCAAAGTCTTTCTGCTCACAGCGAACGATTACAGTAATTGACTCTCCATACCCACTAATGATATTTAATTTATTTAAATATCGGAGTTCAAGAAAATCTTCACTATACTCGTCCGTAGGAGCACCCACAAAGGCAGTAAGACGCCAGTCATCAACATAACGGAAGAAACCAGGTGACCTCGATGCAACTCTGATGCTATCGTCTCGCATATATCCGAGATCTTCGAACATTTCTGTTCTTTGCCAGACGTCACCGTCGATATAGTCCCAGATATTCGTCTTGCAAAGAAGCTCAACGCCGTCGACTTCATAGACATAATATCCGTCTCTCATCTCAGGCTGATGATTGCTCGCTTCGTCTTCGATCGCATCAGGACTCTCCGGTTCAGTTTCAACTTCGCTTTCGTTTACATCGCCGTTCTCCACGGTCTCATTCTGACCTTCAGAACCGGTTGCTCCCGTGTTCTGCTCGCCTTTCTGCCCGCAGCCCGTAAGAGCCAGGGCGAACACCATGAGTACTGCTAAAATCCCTAATAAACTTTTCTTCTTCATATGGTTGTCTCCTCCTGTACATAATCTGATAAATATCCGCATTTCAGAATTTACGCCATATCGGCAATACGTGACGCTTGTCCTTGTTCAATATTATATTTGCAGAACAGGACTTTGTCCCCACACAAAAGGGTAGTGTACGGAATGTTTTCAAATTATTTTCTGAAAACTACCTGATTGTGTGGGGCACTTTTTTACTGCTTCAGGTAAAATGAGATAGAAAATAAGTTGGAGCTGCTTTTGGCTCCTGCAAGCGAGAGGAGTAGAAATTATGTTCTGTTCAAAGTGCGGGAACCTTTTGCCGGATGACGCGAAATTTTGCAATACGTGTGGTGCGCCTGTAAAGATATCACAAGAAGCTTCACCGGCACCGCAGCAGCCGGCAGGCATACCGGATGAAACGGTAAATATCCAGGCGCCGAAACGGGAGCCGGTTATGGGGGCACAAAATTTCAGCGCCCCAATGAGCGGCGGCGCTGCGGCCTCCGGGAAAAAATCAAAAAAGGGCCTTGCAATCGGCCTGTCCATTGGCAGCGTGCTGATCGCGGTTTTGGCGGTTGTCCTGATTTTTACCCTTGGGAAGAAGGGCGACAGCGTCGGCTCTGTCCCTCTGGGATCCTCTGTTGTTTACGATGACCAGTACACATATTTTCTAAGTGTGACCGAAACCTGGGAGCCCTGCATTAAGCGAGTCCAAAACGATCTGCGTGGGAAGCCGGAGCTTCTCTACGAATCAGAGGAAATAAAAGGCAATGGATGGAGCCAGTATACCCTGGGCAATATCTTCCTCTGGAGCGATAAGATCTGCTTTATGGAAATCACAAAAGCCACAGAGCAGGGAGACCGTGAATACGAGATCCATTGGCTCAGCAAGGACGGCAAGGAAAACGGCACCCTTGTAAGCTATGAGCAGCTCAATGCATATGGCGAGCTACTGTCTCAAGTGCAAGGCATTTACTTCTTTGATGATTATCTCATCTTCGGCAACAGCTATTTCTTCTACCGGCTGGATCTGAATACCGGTGAGCTGTGCAAGCAGGAGGATTTTCTTGACCTTGAGGGGCCTGTCTGCTTTGCGGCGTATAACGACGGATACTATTATTACTTTATTCCTGACATAGAGAAAAATCTCATGGGCGAAACCCTGTACCGAAAATCGGAAAAATCTGAGGAAGAGATAGTCGGAAAAGTGCCATTGCAAGATGATGATGACGTGGAGAAATATTTCTCCTTTATTTCCAAAGGCGATTATCTGTATTATGCGGATTTAGACAATATTTACCGGTTAAACATCGAGGACGGAAGTACGGAAACCCTTGCGTCTTATGAGAGAACCTATAACAGATTTACCCTGTGCGAGAATGGGCTTTACTATTTTAAGGATATGACCCTCCACTTCCTCAATACAGAGACCCTGGAGGAAACGATCTTTGACAAAGTAGAAAGGGTACCGAACTTGATTTATGCCGGAGCCAATGATGCATGCTGGATGCAGGGCGATTCAACCAGTCATCGGTATAACTGTTTCCTTCAGGATGAGCAAGGCGGCTCCTATACATATTTCGGGGAAGAATCGAACGCAGCGGTAGAATCCGGTCAGGACGCCTCAACGGAGGAGCAGGAGACAGTCAATACCACCGAGCTATATGCGAGTATCGTAGAGAGTGCCCTGGAAAGGTATGGCAGCCTCTCCTTTGGCGGCTCCGAATATGAATGTTACGCAAAAGGCGTAATCAAATTAGACCTGAAGGACTTTAATCAGGATGGCACCGACGAATTGGTGATGCTCTATACCCCGGAAGGAGAAGGCGTCTTCCCGGTTATTGATGTATGGACGGTGCAGAATGGCGAGGCCATACAGCTTTTCTCCGGAAGATCCAAAAATGAGTCTCAAGAGTCAGAAATAACCTTTAGCTTATACGAAAATGCCGGTTGCTTTTACATACCGGTATATGATTCTCTGGACCATAACCCCGTGTATGTTCATTTATATGGCTTCGATGAGAACGGGAACTTTGGAGAAGTCTATCAATATGAAAACAACGCTTTTTATATGAACCAGCTCCCGGATGGGAAGAAATTTGCAGGATGTAACACGCTCAGTTTCTACTTCAATGCGCAGTTCAGCGGCGTCGATGCATATGAGAGCCAGAAAAGAACTATGGAAGAATCGCTCCAGGGGGATATGGAGTATATGCTGAATGAGCTGGGGATCGCCATGCCTGAGAATTCCTCGGGAAATACGTTTTCCGCCTACGAGTATGAAGGCAACTGGACTTGGCAGCAGGAAGACAGCGACATGACTGCTTCGCTGCAATTAAAAGTCACCGATGAATCTACGCTTTCCGGCGAGCTTAGCTTTTATCGTTTTTTTCAGCGATCAGTTGACCATTACAATGTCGCCCGATCGTACAGGAACGGTCACCTCTGATTACGGCGGTTTTCAGGGAACGGCACGCTTCGAAGCAGGGAATTTGTATTTCAGCTTTGAAGATCGGATTTTTTATTATAATCGTGAAATCTCTGAGGCGTTTGGGACAACGGAGTTTTGTTTTGTACCTGCAAATTCATCAACGCAGGCCGGAAACTCTGAATTTGACGTGACGTCAATGCTGGACGAATGGACGCTGGAAATATCCCAGCCAGACGCCAAATATGTCCCCCATTATCTTATCCGATTGAATGCAGACGGCACGATGAATTTTAGAGCCGAGGACGGAAGCTGGCTTGACTATACCTATACGATAGATGCAACACATTTTTCGTTCACCTACACAGGGACTGGCCTCTCGTCCAGTGGCACTTATGTGATCGATGGAGATAAGTTAATCTTTTCCGAGGAGAACGATGTAAATTGAGTATCAAGCCAGTGAGGAGCCAGCTGCGAACAATCCAAGTGTCTCGTAAAAGGTCTGAAAGCGAGGGGATTCTATGAAGAAAAAAATATCCATGATTCTGGCGGTGCTTATGCTGATGCTCTGTCTGCCGGTTTCTGCCGTGGCGGCGTCTGAGTCCGAGGAAGTTACCATACAAACAGAAATCTTCAGCGGTTTTGATATTACGATACCAGGATCCATTGCGGAGAAATACCGCTGGTCAGAGGGCGGCTTAGAGGGAGCCAATTGGATACACTTCTACGATCGCTCCAAATTTGATGCATCAGGCGGAAAGAGCAGTTATGAGTTAGCGGATGAGGAGAAGGGATACCTGTTCAGCATCCGTCAGTACTACTACGACAGCGATTATCGTTACGGAATGGGCGATCCCCTGTTTTATGAGCTGTTCCAGCCGACCAGAAATGACATTGTGGCCTTTTATAGCTGGGGCGACTTGTCGAAGCTCATGATCCTTTCTGTGGAGTATGCAGATTCTGCTCCGGTGTCTGTGCAAAAAGAGGCCTTGAAAATTGCCGGATATATGACGCCGGATTCCGATGTATACCTGGAGGATGTGGACGCGAATCCCTGGAACCTCAAATTCGCGAATTTCCTCCTGAACGGGCGCTTTCGGAACATGGGACAGGAATATTTTGACGACACAGAAATGCAGGCCTGTCTTTTCAACGTCGCGGGGGACGATTACCCGGAGTTAGTTATCACCAACGGGGCGGCAGACGGGCAATCCGCCCAGGCATATATCTATACGTTCAGCGAAAACTGGCAGGTTGAATATCTGCGTACCGCAACAACAGAAGATCTTAACGCCATGCCGCTGCAGCCTTTTACAGCGATTCGCGGGGGATGGGGAGATTTCCTGGAGGCCTGCGGATATCAAGTTGCGTATTTGGCAAACGAAGTCAAAGAAGTTAACGCGCCGGGGATTCCGGTCAGTTATGCCGGGGCAACTGTAGATTTTAAAGAGAGCCTGTTTGAGAAATCGGCCTATGAATACGATAACGAGTTGGCCAAGCTGGGCGCCATGCTGAACAAGGCTGCGTGCAACGGTGAACAAGAGATCTGCAGCCTCTTTTATCAGATGAAAATAGAAGATGCAAACATCGAAAACTACAATTACGACGGTGAGAATGCTTTCAGCATTGCCCACCGCCCGATGATGCTGAACGGAGAAGAAGCAAACCTGATTTTTATTGTCGCGCGCGGTTCTCAGGATCCTAGAGAATACGCAGGGGATCGTTTTATGACAGCGAACAGAAGTTTTTTAAATCAGAATGCCTATAACTATGTAGCGGATTTTGAGGCAAAGATTTTGAATGAAATGCGAGCATATGCGAATGAGCATGAAGATTTGTATGACACAGGAAAACCCCGTGTATTCTTTATCACCGGATACAGCCTTGGCGGAGCAGCGGCAAATCTGACTGCGGCTATGGTAAACAATCTCAAATCAGGTAATAGCTGGCTTTCTCAGGATACAGATCCAACTCGGATCTTTGCATATACCTATGGCGCTATTGACTCCATTGATGCGAAACGTCCGGTCGCATCCGGATATGAAAATATTCATAATATTTACAACTATTATGACACATTTGGCCCCACTGGTGGGTTGATTTTAACTACCAACGGAAGATCTGGATATGGAAAGTTCGGACATATTGATCGGTTTGCCTATCAATTTTCTCGGTTTGATAACGCATTAAATGCTGCAAATCATGATATCAGTAATTACATTACCGCAATCGTGGAAGGGAAAGTGCTCTGCAATTTTGTTCATTCTGAAACAATTGTCGATTGTCCTGTAGATGTCGAAGTCCTGAAGAACGGAACGGTCGTCGGGCGGATTGTGGATAATCAGGTGGACGAGGATCTGATGGCTGCGAATCCCGAGGTGGCGCTGATGGTGGTGGAGGATTCCAAGCGCGTCGCTGTGTTTGACAGCCCGGAGGCGTATTCCCTGCGCATTACGGCGACAGACGACGGTGAAATGTCGGTATCCACGGTATCCTTTGACGATAGCGGCGAAAGCTATGGTGCCGCGGAATACCCCAATGTGGAGATTGAAACCGGTCAGGTGTTCTCCATGGAGCTGCCTGCCGCCGATTCAGCCGGAAGCGACCCGCAGACGCCGGAGCTGCTGGTCATGGATGGAGACAGAATCAGCGGAAAGGTCAACCCGGACGGAAGTATCTCTCCGGTCAATGGGACAGGAAATTGGTTGCAGCTTGCTTTGCTGGCTGCGGTCGCGATTCTTGGTGTTCTAATCACATTCCTGGGAGGAAGAAAAATGAAGGAAACAAAAAAGCTGAAATTTCCAGTAGCATCGATTTTCACAGCATTGCTGGCGCTTGGATTGATTGAAAACTTAAGATCTCTGTTGTTACGAGCAGGAACGCTGGATCAGATGATCGGCTACCGCATGGTGGTGGAGTTTGGCAGCACCCACTCTGTGCCCCATATCCTCTATCAGATTTTACTGATCGGCAGTATGGTACTGCTGACGGTTCTGCTGTTTATGCGCAAACGAAATGGACTTCTGTCGGGTGCGCTGGCAATGCAGGCTTTATTACCCGTCTTTACACTTGTAAGCTTTTTGCTCAACAGTGGCTCCCGGGGCTTTTTTGAAACCTATGAATATGAGCTGCACTTTGGCCCGAAGATGTGGGCAATCGGTATCTGCGGCTGCTATGTGCTGGAAATTCTATGCTATCTGCTACTTACCCTCATGACGATCACGCCGTGCGCCAAGGATGGTAAGCACAAGCGTGGGCTGCACAGGCTGTGGTTCCTGCCGGGCATACTCAGTATCTTTATCGCCTTTGCGCATTTTGCGGGAAACATCTATTTTAAGCGCAGCGATTTATATGGTTTCTCTGACCTGTTCCAGATTCCCATGGCGTTCCTGTTAGGCTGGTGGCTGACACATCCTTATAAAAAGGAGAAACCGGTCTATCAAATGCCCATAGCACAGCCTTATGGACAGCCGGTCTATCAGAGCGTTGGCACTTTTGATGCTGCTCAGAAAGTAATCTGCATCAACTGCGGCCGGGAACTGCTGTCGGATGAGCTGTTTTGTGCAGGCTGCGGTACCAGACGTCCAGAACAGCTTCGGGCTGAACCGGATCATGCAGAACAAAAGGTGTTCTGCTCCGGCTGCGGCAGGGAGCTTCCGCCGGATGAGGATTTTTGCGGTACCTGCGGGACAAAGCGCCCTGTAGATAAAGCAAGTGGGCATACAGAGCACGGCGGTCATATCGACCTGTAAAATAATGTTATTGATACTGGAAGAAGACGTTTAAAAGAGAGAATGGGAGGAATCTATTATGAAAGCAAGTCTTTTCATATTTTTGATTATTATTGTTGTATTGTTACTTTTTGTAACAGGGATTGTCTTGCTTGTACGTTGGGTTATTCGTTCGACTGAGAAAAATCAAAAGAACCAGTATGGGCAAGCTCCTGCAATGTATTCAGAACAAAAGGCTTTCTGTACTGGATGCGGTAAAGAACTTTCGGCATGTGAAGAATTTTGCAGTGTCTGCGGCAAGCAGCGCACGACACCTGCATAAGGTGCACAGCCTACATTCCAGCAGCCTGTATATCCGCAGATGGGATATGTGCAGGATGCACCCTCCGGCGGCATGACGGCGCTTGGCTTTTTCTTTCCGATTGTCGGCTTGATTCTCTATTTGGTATGGAAAGACCAAACGCCGCTCAAAGCACACTCCGCGGGGAAAGGCGCTTTGGTCGGCGTCATCGTATGGACAGCATTGAGTATCATCCTTGCGATTCTGGCATATGTAATCCCGTTGCTGGTGTTCTATTTGCCCAATTCGCTTCAACGGACTGCCCGTTTCGGATGAGCGGTGCGGGCAGTTCGGTTGAAGCGGTGTGGGTTTCGGGTCGAATTTTTTACTTGTTCAGCGGTGTCAGATCACGCATATTTTTGCCGTTCATTTCCAGGCGGTAGGAGTTATGCAACAATCGATTTAGACAAGCATCGGCATAGGTGTGCTCCTGGAACAGGTCGTACCAGGCATTTACCGGAAACTGGGAGATCACCATGGTAGACCGGCCAGGATCCCGGCTCTCAAGAACCTCGAACAGGTTCCGGCACTTGCTCAGATCCAGCTGCATCAGTCCGAAGTCATCAATCACCAGCAGGTCAAAGGACACCAGATTCGCCAGGGCCTCCCGGTAATTGTCCATGGCCTCGGCCCGGTTCAGCTCGTTAATAAGCTGGCTGGCTTTGCAGTATTTCACGGTCTTGAACTGCCGCAAGGCGCAGATGGCCAGGGCGTTTGCCAGGTAGCTCTTGCCGGAGCCGGTCTGACCTGTAATCATCAGGTTCCGCCCCTGCTCCACCCACTTGCATTTGGATAATTCCTCAATGATTCTGGTATCCAGCAGCCGTTCCGGGTCGTAGATCGTCTCGTCCAGATCGGCATGGGGATACTTCAGCGTGGCCTTCTTAATGAAGCGGTTCAGCTTCTTGTTGTAGCGCAGATCCCATTCTGCATCCACCAGCCGTCCTACCTTCTCCCGGAAGGGGATCAGGTCGGAATTGGGATCCCGGAGCAATTCTTCCAATGCCTCTGCCATGCCGGAGAAGCGCATGGCCTTCAGCTTGCTGCACAGCTCATAGTCTTCGGTAGAAAGGATATCCGTCATCACTTATAGCACTCCTTTCCACGGAGGTTCTCATGGGACGGCAGCTTCTGCTGCGCCTTCTCCTGACTGCGCTCCGTCAGCTGCTTCAGGCACCGCTTGAAATAGGAATACCGGCAGGCATTGCCCTCCACGCAGAGCCGGGCCGCTTCCTCCACCAGCAGCTTGGACTGGCCGGTGCACATGTGGAGGATGCCGTTGCAGCTGTTATAGGACTGCTCCTCGTGCTGGTTGGAAAGAAGAACCGTATCAATCATCTTGGCGGTATAAGGGCCGAAACCTGCTGCCCAGCGGCGGTAGTAATCGCCGTTCTTTTCGTTCACATCCTGGTAGAACCGATGCGCCTGGGGCATATGCTCCGTCTTGGTGATGTACTTGGGAAATGTGGTATAAGACCGCCTATGGGTGCAAACCAGCTTGTTATTCCGGTCACAGATTCGGATTTCCGCCATGGTTGCTTTCAGAAAAGCAGGCTGACCGTACATGGAAAAAGGTACGGAATAGTAATGTTCGTCAAAGAGCAGATGGTAATTGTTGGGGACTTTCTGGAAATACCGGTACTCACAGGGAGAGAAATGTCCGTTGGTCAGTGGGCGCATCTTCGGTTTGTCATAGTTCCCGAATGCCTCCCTCCGGGAGAAACCTTGCCCTTGGATCTTTCGGCCATTCAGGTTATCCACGATCCGCCGGACATTCCGGTTCAGCTCCTCTATGGTGTAATAAACCCGCTCTTTCAAATCTTCCAGCAGATGGGTCTCCAGCCATTGAACACCCTTTTCAACCGTTGCCTTGCCCTTGGGCTTCCGGGCAGGAGGCGGAAGGATCACCACTTCATAGAACTGCTCCAGATCCTGATATGCAGAATTGAGGATCAGCTCGTCCTTGGTATGCTTTGTAACGGCGGCACGGAGGTTGTCAGGCACCAGATACTTGGGAACCGCACCATAGTAGTCCAGGGCATGGACGGTTCCGGCGATAAGGCTGGGCAGCTTCTCGTCGGGGAAGGCCTCGGCGTAGATCATGCTGCTGACGCCGACGGTGGTGACGAAGATATGTACCTTCCGTAATTCGCCGGTCTGAGCGTCCACCAGAAGCTCCGGCTGGTCGCCGACCCAGTCGATGTACACCCGCTCTCCCGGAACCCGCTCCACGGCCATACGAAGGCTCTGGGACCCATGGTGGGTGCTGACATACCGGTTGAAGTAATGGCAGAATTGGGTGTACTGGTAGCCGGAGGGATGCTCCTGCTTGAATCGGAGCCACAGGAAGTAAAGGTTTGCCTTGCTGCCCTTCCGGTGGAGGCGGTCATAGATGGCCTCGTAGTCCGGCATGATGTCCTCAGACTTCCTGCGGACATTGGAGGGCGGGTAGAAGGATGCTTCGACTTCCTCAGCCGGCATCTGCTTCAGAACCTCCAGTGGGACGCCCTTCTCCAGATATCGAGTCATGATGAGGTTTACGGTGCTGTTGCCAACACCGTAGCGGTTGCGGCAATCGTCGTAGGAAATGCCCTTGAGACGCATCTCGATGATGCCAAGAATGGTCGTGCTGTTTTGCATTGAAAATGATACTTCTTTCTTGCAGCAGAGGCTGCAGAAAAGACTGTATCATACGCAGATCCGAAACGCACCGTTCATCCGAAATAACCGCACCGTTTAATCCGAAATACATACACCGCCTAAAGCGAAAATATCACACCGTTCGGGCGAAATTTGCACAAATTACAATCACTCTACGCAAAAAGCACTCAGTTCGTGTAAAAACCGAGTGCTTTTTGTCTGCTTTTGTATTTATGCATGGATTTTCGTACCGTCCTTGAATGTCACCACGATGCTTTGGTCACGAAGTCCACCATGCACCCGCAAAGGCCACAGTCAAATCCCCAGATGATACCGTCCTGGGCTTTGAGGTTCCGGATGAAGTCTGCCAACCGTTTGCTCTGCATTTCTTTCGCGGAGATAGCGTCAACCAGCTCATCGTATCGTGCCTTTGTAGCATTGTAGCATTCCACCAAGTCGTTGCAGCTTTTTGGGTATTCGTCCTGGCACTGTGCAATGAGAACATTTTCCACTACGATGTTCTGTGTCATTTCCACCAGGACTGCCATGTCCGCTTTCTCTTCCACTAAGGCCGTGGTCACACAGAGTGTCTACAGGATGATTTTGGCGTTGGCGATGATTCCTCTTGCTGACCAACTGATTATACACCGACACAATTACCGCCTTCCATAACATGGGGAGTGTGGCACTTCTCGCCGCTGTATTTGTAGTTGCAGCAGTAGATGGTTTTTTGTAGGCATCCGTGGAATTCCAGACCTTTGAGCCGTACCAGCTACCGCAGTCGGCGCAGCGGATTTTATTGAAGAAAACGCTCACTCCGCTGTAGTGTGAACCGCGCTGGTTGCGTCTGGCAAGTTCAAGCACCAGGTCAAATATGATGATTACCTCGAGGTTTCCTTCCACATAATACTGCTGAACTTCACCCTCGTTCTTGTCGATTTTCTTTTCCAAGGAATCCACCGTAAATTCTTTTTGCAGGAGTGCTTCCCTTCACACTCCTTTGCAGAATCTGGTGGAGTTTTTTTCTGAATTTGAGATGTGTCAAATTTGACACAGGAAACAGCGAAATTGCTTCAGTT
>OESA01000269.1_pt1 | contig 15392 bp, 15 predicted proteins | sample 1540101 | NCBI WGS metagenome assembly OESA01 (sample SAMEA3891891, study PRJEB23780) | metagenome | biome: terrestrial biome; feature: animal house; material: Caecal content | place: Italy | collected 2015-05-05 | reverse complement strand
TGGTGTCCTGCATCTGTTTGGGCGTGTAAGACCTTGGAAAATATTTCCGCAGCACCTCGTTTTTGATGGTCACGCGGTCCATTTCGGCCTTCTTTTCCTCTCCCATGATGTCGAAGATGGCATCGTAGGTGCACTTGCCTTCCTGGCTCAGCTTCTTGATGCGCTGAGCCTGGGAAAGAGACGGGGCGTTCTGGGTATCCTGCATGGCCTCCAAAAAATCCCGCTGTTCGGCAGCCGTCAAATAGGACAGCTCCACAGCGGGATTGAAGGAGATTTTCTTTTGGTCTACCAGGTCGAGAAGTTCCGGGATGAGGTTGGTCAGGCGGATATAGCGCTGGACTGTTTTATATCCTTCTCCTGCATCCTCAGCCACTTTTTCGATGGAGAGTTTGGACTTCTGGACAAATTGTCCAGAAGTTAAATCAGACCTAGCACCTTGATTTTTTATGGCTTCCAGTTTCATTTTGTACGCGAAAGCCCTCTCACTGGGCAGGATGTGTTCGCGCTGCAAATTGCTGTCCACCATGTGGATCACCGCCTCATCGTCGCTCATGTTCCGCACGATCACCGGTAAAGTCGTCAGCCCTGCCAGCTCTGCCGCGTGCTGGCGGCGGTGCCCTGATATGATCTCATAACCTCCTTCCGGCCGGGGCCGGGCAATGAGCGGAGCCAGCACGCCGAACTGCGCCACGCTCTCCACCGTCCGCTGCATGGCCTCATCGTCCAGCACCTTGAAGGGATGGTTTTTGAAGGGGTGCAGGTCCGTGATGGGGATTTGCTGGATTTGCTCGCGCTGGGGCTCAGTTGGGATTGCTTCTGGTTTCTGCTCTGAAATGATTCATCACCTCCCAACAGAAAAGGCCCAGAGAAATCTCTGGGCCAAGGTTCAAGGTTATTTAGTTTATAAATGAGATATCATCCAGCAGGAAATCCGTCAGCTTTACGATTTGAATGCCTTCCTGCGTCACAGGGGCGTCACAGCTGCCGGCAATAACCACTTTCCGGTAATTGTCACGAATCAAACGCAATGGAGCCAACTCCCGCTCGCGAGTCGAAGGCTCGTTCATGGATTCTGTGACCTGGAAGTATATTTTGTCTTTGGCATTGGACGCGATGAAATCCACTTCCAGATTCCCCACCTTGCCGATGGCAACATCATAGCCGCGGCGCAGCAGCTCAAAGTAGACTACGTTTTCAATGATGTGGCCAGTATCCATATCGCGGAACCCCAACAGATAATTGCGCAGGCCGGTATCCACAATGTAATACTTGCCCAGGGTCCGCAGATATTCTTTGCCCTTGATGTCGAAGCGCTTGATCTCATAGAACACATAGGATTCCAGCAGAGCAGCTACATATGCTTGGATGGTGTGGACCGAGGGTGCGCCTTTCCGACCCTGCGGCAGCATCTTCTCACTCACCAACGTATTACCGATGGAGGTAAGCGAGGTACTGTTGCCGATATTATCTGCCAAAAAGAGGACGATCTTGCGCAGCAGTTCCGGGTCGGTGAGCTGGCGTTGGCCGCGGCGGCGCTCCCGTTCCAAAATATCCCGCACTACCACCGTCGAATAGATGCCGTCCAACAGGGTCAGAGCCTTGTCCGTGTCCAGACCCACATCTGCAAGACCGGGCATCCCGCCAAATTTCAGATACGCCTCCAACAGCTCCTGCGGCTCATAAAACTCGCCGCTAGCGTCCCGGATGCGTTTGCGCGTCCCACCGGCAGGGCTTTGCCGCTCCTCGACCACATAGCCATGAAAGGCCAGAAACTCCCGGAAGGAGAGGGGCAGCATCTTGATCTCCACGCTTCGCCCAGTGAGATAGGTCGCGTATTCTGACGAGAGCAGGTAGGCGTTAGAGCCTGTCACATAGATGTCACAGTCAAAGTCTACTCGAAACGAGTTGACTGCATCCTGCCACTGATCGACGCGCTGGATCTCATCAAAAAACAGATAGGCGCACTTTGCATCCGGCAACCGATCCTTCACATACTGGTACAGATTCTGGACCGTCATTTCGCGGAACTGCATGGATTCAAAGTTCATCTCGACGATCTGACTGGCGTCCACGCCGCTTTCGCGCAGGTGCTGGACCATCAGCTTTAGTAAGCTGGATTTACCGCAGCGTCGGATACCGGTGATGATCTTTACATCCTCGGTATCCTGAAAGGCCATCAGCTTGCGCATGTAAAAATCGCGCGGGTGCAACTTCTTCTCTTGTCGCAACACAGGGACCACCTCCTGTCCACAGCATAGCATAAACTTTTCAAAAAATCAAGTTTATGCTATCAGGAGCACAAATTTAAATCATGCTGTACCCGCGCCGTGTAGTAGTTGCTCATGGTCAGCGGTGCGTTGTAGAGGGTGGCCAGCAGATACTGCCGGATGTTCCGCACCTGGGTTGTGTTCTCTTTGAGGCACATAAGGACGAACCGCAGATGGTCGCTGTTCAGCTTCATGAGCTGGGCCTTCACCGCCTCGGCGGGCTTGTCATCGCCCGCAATGCGGATGAACCGGCGCTTGCTGCACACCGTGTCCACCAGCAGTTCCAGCATCTCCCGCAGCATATCCTCATCTTCAGGATAGCTTGCAATCAGAGCATCGAAGTTGAACTGCCGGAAAAAATATTCCTGATACAAGGTGCGGTCGTTTTTCCCTTCGGATTCCGTTCCGGCAGCTGCGCCCGAAAGGAAAGAATCAGTCTCACTTGGGTCAGTATAATTCTTATCAGTCTTATTACATCGCGATTTTGGGGCCTCCAGAACCGCGGTTTGAGCGGCCACAGAATCGTGATTTTCACGACTCTGGATTCGTAGTTTTGACGATTCAGAAATAAAGTTTTTCACATAGATCAGGCTGGGTTTACCCAGACCGCGCCTCTTGCGTTCGATCAGTTCAACACCTTCCAACTCCCGCAGCAGGCGGGTCGCCTTGTTGTCAGCACAACAGAGAGCGTCCATGACCTCCTCGACCGTAAAGATGATATACACCCGACCGGCATCATCCAGCCAGTTATTCCGGGCGGACAGACTCATCCGGTCCAGCAGCAAACCGTAGAGGACTTTGGCGTCAGTGGAAATGCCGCGAAAGGCCGGATCAGTAAACAACACTTTGGGGATACGGTAAAAGGCAAACTGTTCCGCCTGGGGACCATAGAAGTAATTGGGCATGGCGTCACCTCCTTAATATGGGGGATTAGGGGAGGGGAGAGAATAGAAAAAGCACACCTTTCATCTATAACAATGACAGGTGTGCTCAAAGTCGCCGTTCCAGAAAATCCTATACGCAGGTGACAGTTTCGGTAGGTGACTTTTTTCACCTACCGTTTCACCTACGAAGGGGCAGTTTGGAGAGTAAAAGAGGCCAAAAGATACGTCAAATTATGTGAAGAATGGTCAATAAAACGACATGTAATTTGTAGTTATTGCACAGGAAAAATAGCATTTCAGCACAATGTACTTTCTCATAACCGCTTGGTCCCGGGTTCAAGTCCTGGCTGGCCCACCAAACAAGAAAAATCCGAACCTTTTTCCTGCAGGAGAAGGGTTCGGATTTTTTGGTTTCTTTGTTTTTCTGGATTCAGCTCCGTTTCCGGCTGCGGCCGCCGGTCTCGCCCCGGGCCAGCTTTTGCAGCCGGGGCTTGTCCAGGACGGTCAGGCCGCCCCGCCACAGCTGGACCAGCCCTTCCTGGGCGAAGTATTTCAGCATCCGGCTGACCACCTCCCGGGCCGAGCCCATATACCGGGCGATCTGGTCGTGGGTCATGCGCAGGTCGGCCCCGCCGGTCTTGGCCAGCTCGTCGGTCAAAAAGATGGCCAGGCGGCGGTCGGCGCTCATGAACAGGATCTGCTGCATGGCCCACATGGTCTCGGAGTAGCTCTCGGCGGTCATCTGGTAGGCGTAGCAGCGGACGTAGATGTTCTCGTCCATCACACGCTTGAAGGCGCCGGCGCCGATGCAGTAGGCCTCCACCGGCTCTTCCGCGTCGATGTGGACGTCGAAGGTGACGGCGTCCAGCACGCAGGAGGCCGACAGGATGCACACATCCCCCGCAAACAGCCGGTACAGGGTGACGTCCCGGCCGTCCTCGCCCAGCAGGTAGGCCCGCAGCTGGCCCGAGCGCAGCAACAGGATGCCCACGCAGTTCTCGGTGGGGCTGTGGACGTGAGCCCCCTTGTCGTAATGGACCAGCCGGGCAAACCGGCACAGAAAATCCTGCTGCGCATCGGTCAGCTTGTCCCAAAAGGGGAAGCTGCAGGCAAGGCAGCCTTTGTCCGCCGCCTCCTTACGCTCCATAAAAACCACCCTTCCGCAGGGCTTTGGCGGCCTCGTTGCCCGCCATGGCCCCTTCGTACACCGCTTTGGCCACCTGCAGCAGCCCGCCGGTGCAGTCGCCCGCGGCAAACAGCCCGGGGACGGTGGTCATCATGTGCTCGTCCACCACGATCCGGTTGCCGTCCACTTCGGCCCCCATCTTGCGGGCCAGGGCGGTGCTGCCCGCCACCCCCAGGGCTACGAATACGCCGTCCAGCGGCAGCTCTCTGCCGCCGGCCAGCCGGACGCCGGTGACTTTGCCGGCCTCCTCGCCCAGGATGGCCTCCACCTTTTCGGTGCAGAGGGCGATCTCGGGGGGGAACTCCGCCGTCAGAGGAGCCCCGCCGGTGAGCAGGGTGACGCTTTTGGCCAGGGGCAGCAGGGCGGACGCCTCGTGCAGGGCATATTCGCCGCTGCCCAGGACGGCCACGTCCTTGCCGCGGTAGAAAAAGGCGTCGCAGGTGGCGCAGTAGCCCACGCCGTGGCCCTCCAGGGCCTTCAGGCCGGGGATGGGGGGCGCGGCACGGGAAGCGCCGGTGGCCAGGATGACGGCGTCGGCAGGGTAATCCCCCGACAGGGTCTCCACCGTCAGCTTGTCGGTAAAGGTCAGGCCCACGGCCTCCGCCTCCACGAACTGCACCCCCACGGCTTTGGCGCCCTCGATGCCCCGGCGCTCCAGCTCGGCCCCCGAGACGGGGCCGGGCACGCCGTAGTAGTTCTCGATGCCCTCGGCCCGGGCCAGTGCGCCGGGCCCACGGGTCAGGACGGTGGTGTCGATGCCGGCCCGCGCCGTATACAGGGCGGCGGACACCCCCGCCGGCCCCGAACCAATGATTACAACCTTTGCCATAGCGCTTTCCTCCCGTGTCGTTCCGTTTTGTCTTTCTTACAGTATCTCACATTTCGGCGCCGGATTCCGTGACCGGCTTACAAAGCTTCGGCTCGGCCCAGGCCAGCAGCTCCCGGACCGATGCGGCGTCGCCGGCGTAGGGCCAGGCCGCCAGCATTTTGTCCAGGGCTCTGCGCCGCCGGGCGGCTTCCTCCGTTTTGCCGGCGGCCAGCGCCTCCCCGTAGAGGACCAGCGCCATGCCGGGATGCGACTTCATCTGCTTGAGGAAGGCCCGCAGCTGTTTTTCCTGCAGGGCGGCCAGGCCGGCCTCGGTCTGGCCCTCCGTCAGCTGGAAAAACGCCTGATCCACCTCGAGGGAATACCGGTGGACCGCCGCCAGCCGGGCCCCGCTCCCCAGCAGCCTGGCCCGGAGGGCGGCGGCGTCCTCATACCGCCCTTCATCCAACAGGCGGCTGTAGCGGCAGACCCACACCGCCCCTTTCAGGGGGTCGTCGGGGCCGGCGCCGCCCGGCAGCTCGAACCATTCGGCGGGCAGGTCCTTCAGCCGCCGGCCCTCGATCTGGGCCGCGTTGATGGCCAGCTGGGCCCAGATGGCCCGCTGGGCGGCTTTGTCCCCCCGCAGGCAGAGGGCGTTGTAGCCGTCGTTGGGCATCCCCTGGATCTTCAGCGGGATGCCGTTGACAAGGCCCAGGTACAGCCCCAGCATCGCCCAGACCCCCCAAAGCCCGGCGGCCAGAGGCGCTTTCTGCCAGCACAGCCATGCCCCCAGCCCGCAGAGGGCCGCCGACAGCAGGTTGGCCGCCGGCCCGCCCAGATTGTACAGCAGGGAAGGGAAGCCCTCCTCCCGCCAGGGGGGCGGGGCCAGCAGGCACTGGCCCCCGGTGCCCGCCAGCTGGTAGCGGCAGAACTGCAGCCTGCCGTCCTTTTTCAGCAGCATGATGCTGCCGATGCGGAAGGATACGAACCCGTACCCGGTGGCGAGCCCCGCCGCCAGGTGCCCACCCTCGTGCAGGACGATCTGGACCAGGACGCCCACCGCAGCCGCCGCCAGCAAGGCCAGCAGCTGCCAGCCGGCCAGATCCGCATGGTCCGCCATCCAGGCGCCCAGCCACCCCGCCCCAAAGCCCAGGGCCATCATCAGCAGGACGGTCAGGACGGCGGCAGGGGAGGGGAGTCTGCGTTTTTTGTTCGGTCGGTTCATAGCGGCCTCCTTTGAAAACATCTTGTCTGCCCCCATCATACCGCACCCCGCCCCAAAAAGCAAGGGAGGGCATTTCCCGGGGAAAGGTTTTGTGCTATACTGGGGTGGAATCATCCAAGGAGGCCCGTATGAACAAGAAAAAGATCCTCTTCATCACCACCGGCGGCACCATCGCCAGCGTGCGCACCCCCCAGGGGCTGCGGCCGGTGCTGTCCAGCGAGGAGCTGCTGGCCCATATGCCGGCCCTGGCCCAGCTGTGCCAGCCGGACACCCTGGCCCTGTGCAGCATCGACAGCACCGACATGAGCCCGGCCCTGTGGCTGGACATGGCCCGGGCCATCGAACAAAATTACAACCGCTACGATGGTTTCATCCTCTGCCACGGCACCGACACCCTGGCCTATACGGCGGCAGCCCTGAGCTACCTGGTGCAGAACGCCGGCAAGCCCATCATCCTGACCGGCGCCCAGCAGCCCATCTCCGGCGAGATCACCGACGCCAAAAAGAACCTGTGGGACAGCGTCCTGTGCGCCCTGGACCCCGGCAGCCGGGGGGTGATGGTGGTGTTCGGAGGGTTCGTGATCGCGGGCACCCGGGCCAAAAAGAACAAGACCATCAGTTACGACGCCTTTGCGTCGGTCAACTTCCCCCATCTGGCCCAGGTGCAGGGGGACCGGCTGGTGCGCTACATCGAGACGCCGCCCCCCGTGGGGCCGGTGCAGTTCAGCCACGGGCTGGATGAAAAGGTCTTTCTGCTCAAGCTGACGCCGGGGATGGGCCCCGGCCTGCTGGGCGAGATCTTCCGCCTGTACGACTGCGTCATCGTGGAGAGCTTTGGGGCAGGGGGGCTGCCCCAGTCCCTGATGGAGGGCTTTGCCCGGTGCCTTGGGCGCTACGAGGAGACCCGCAAGGTGCTGATCCTGACCACCCAGGTGACCTACGAGGGCAGCGACGCCGGCATCTACGAGGTGGGCCGCCGGGTAAAAGACCGCTTCGATTTTCTGGAAGCGCACGATATGACCATAGAAGCCGCTGTGACCAAGAGTATGTGGCTCCTGTCCCAGCCCTGCGCCGGCTTTGCGGAGCTGCAGCGCCGGTTCTACCAGCGGATCAACTTCGACACCTTTTTTCACTGAGAGGGGGCGGGGCGGATGCCATCCTGTTCGCCGTTCTGGTATACGATCGACACCATGCAGGCGCTGCACGGGTACGACTACCACGCATTTGAGCTGTTCGGCCCGGTGCACCTGTTCTGGCTGGGGCTGTGCGCCTTTTTGTGCGCCGGGGGCTCGGTCCTGTTCCGCCGCCTGGGGCCGGCGGGCCGGCAGCGGGTGCTCCGTGTGCTGACCCTCCTGCTGCTGGCCGACGAGCTGCTGAAGGACGTCTCCTCCCTGGCCACGGGGCAGTTCGTTTGGGCTTTTCTGCCGTTCCACTTGTGCAGCATCAACCTGTTCGTCTGCGTCTGGTACGCCCTGCGCCCCCACCCTCTGGCCGCCGAAGTGCTCTACGCCCTCTGCCTGCCCGGCGCGGCGGCGGCCCTGCTTTTCCCCTCCTGGCAGGCCCTGCCCTTGTGGAACGTCATGCACCTGCACTCCAGCACCGTCCACACCATGCTGGTGCTGTTCCCGGTGCTGCTGCTGGCGGGAGGCTTCCGCCCCGACGTCCGCCGCCTGCCCAAGGTATGCGCCGTCTTTGGCCTGGACCTGCTGGCCGCCGCCCTGGTCAACCACCTGTGCGGCACCAATTTCATGTTTCTGCGCGGGTCTTACGGCAACGCCGCCCTCGGCCTGATCGAGCAGGTCTTTGGCGCCGGCCCGGGCTACCTGGCCGGGCTGGCCCTGATCGTCTGCGCCGTCTGGACGGCACTGTATGCGCCGTGGGTCCTCGCCGGCCGGCGGAAAAAAGAAAAACCATTGACCTGAAAAACGGCCCCTTTTGCTGCATGCGTACAGCAGAAGGGGCCGTTTCCCGTTTGAAGCCCCCTCGGGGGGCGCGCCCGCAGGGCGCAGGGGGTACATCTATGGGCGGCGGGTAGGATTCGATCAAAACAATGCGGGGGCCAGCCTTTACAGCCGACCCCCGCAGAGGGACCCTATCTTTCGTGACGCAAAAGTTCTTTTGTTTTGGTGCGATCAACAACAGAAGGAATGACTGGTTAGGTATTCCTTTTTGCTGTCACATCGGATGGGTGTTTACCCGGGTCCATAGACGGTCTCAGGGCCTACAGACCCCTTACATCAAACACAGCATGGTGCTCTGTGTTTGTTATAAGTATTTTTATCAGCTACGGACAGAATGACGAACAACCTGAACAGCCACAAAGGTAACGCTAACCTCACCAATAGACTTCACACAGGTGCTGACAGAAACCGTATAGCTATGATCGTACAGGCCAATGTGGCCATCGACTGCGACAACATTGTTGTAGTCCTTAATAATACGATCCATTTCTTCTGCAACCAGAGTATTCAGTGCATTACCTTCGATCACACCAGATGCAACATAGAGCTGAGCGGCAGTTGCGTCTGCAATAGAAACAGTGCTTGCGCTCTCAGCGAGTGCCAGGAAATCAGTATCGCCAATGCTGTCAATCGTCAGGCTAGCTCTTTCAACGGTGACCAGACGGTTCTGCAAAGCATCATGGTCACTATACCTATGCAGGTCCTCAGTCAGATAGCCCAGACCAATATTCTTTACATTTGCAAACTCAGCAACATACTGAAGATTCTCACTCAGCTGTGCATCATCAGCGAAAGTAACATACTCAGGTTTCTTGACAGTGTAGCTTTCGACACCCGCAGAAATGCCGCCAGCAACAATAGGATCTTCAGGCTGGTTGGGCTGTTCGGGATCAGTGCTGACAGTGTTGCAGCCAGCCAGCATGGAGACAGCCATGACACCGGCCAGCATCAGGGAAGCAATCTTCTTGAGTTTCATAATGATTTTTTCCTCCTTATGGTGTATAAAAGATAGAGACCCAAAACAGGTTGAAAGGAAGGTCCTTTCCTTTCAAAGGCATTATAGCATACCCCCCCCCGGTGTCAAGGCCCGATTTACTATTTTTTGGTTTTTGCTTTCTTTTCGTTACTTTGGGTGGAAGTGTGAAGTGTATGTTTGGATTGTTTATGCAGTAATTTTGTATATTCATTCTTTTTTGTATTGGTGCGTCGGGGCGGTTTTGCGCTCCCCTCTCCGTCCCAGCGAAAAGCGCTGGGACACCGCGAAGCGCCTGAGAGGGGCAACAAAAAAGCGCCCGTTTCCGGGCGCCTTGCACATTTGTATATTTTTTGTGAAAAAGAATAACGGCGGCCGCCGCAAAAAACGAACCGCCCCCATTGCCGAAAAGCAGCGGGGGCGGCTGTACTGTTTTGGGTGGGGTTGGCGAATGAGCGCCTCAGCCCTGGGGTTCGGCATGGCCGGCGGCAGGGCCCGCCTTGTCGGGGGCGGCCTTGCGGGGCGGCAGCTGCAGCTCGGGCATCAACTCGTTGTTGATGACGGTGAGCATTTCTTCCAGTTTGTTCACGTCCTCGGGCGAAAAGCGCTCGCGCACGCGCTCGATGACGGTGTGCAGGTAAGAATAGCTGATGCTGTAGTAGTCGATATACTTTTGGGTGGGGCGCAGATGATATTCCCGCCGGTCGGTGGTGGACTGGATCTTTTCCACATAGCCCTTGCGGACCAGGCTGCCGATCTTGTAGGCGGCGTTGGGGGTCGAGATCTGCATCATGCGGGAGAACTCGGCGATGGTGGGCTCGCCCAGCGCCATGATGCCCTCCATGCAGAAGGACTCGACGGTGGTCAGCGTGGCCTCCCGCGTGGCGAACCTGTGGAACACTTTCTGGTAAAAATGCAGTTTGAACTTGGTGTAGACAGACTGGAACGCATCCTCCAGCATGGGCTCTCCCCCTTTCTGAGTAGGTCTACTGGTTGTATTATATCACAACTTTGAACAAAGGGAAAGCCCTTCCCGGCAGAAAGTGCGTTTATTGGACAAAATCCGGCTTTTTTCAGGCCGCAAAGCCGGTGGTGGCGGGGCTGCCCTCGTAGGTAGCGCCGTCGGCGCGGTAGTAGCGGGTCTGGGCCGAGCCGTCCTCGAGGGTGTAGACCACCCGGTAGACCTGGCCTTCTTCCACCGGGTTCAGGTAGTTGCTGCAGGGCAGGACCTCGCCGGTGGCGGGCAGGGCCCGGGCCGCCTCATAAGCCCCCTCCACCAGCCAGAAAGCCCGGGACCGGTACCCCGGCGCCAGGCCGGTCAGGTCCTGTTCGCCCAGGCAGACGGCGGTGTAGTCCACGCCGCCCAGCGCCACCAGCTCGGTATCCCCGGCCCGGGTGTAGCTGACGCCGGCGGACAGGTTGCGGGCCTGGAGGGCCGCGCCGTACTGCTGGCGCAGCCGGCCCGCCATGCAGGGCACCGTGCCCGTAAAGGGGTCCATGGCGTAAAGGTTGGAGTGGGCCGACCCGGTGATGACCATGACGCTGGCCCCCATGGGCAGAGACTCAAAGATGCGGGCCAGATTTTCGGCCATGATGTTTTCCCGGTAGACGTCGTCGCCGGTCTGATAATACTGCTTGCCCTGCTCGATGGCCTGCTGGGTCTCGTCCCAGTCGGCCGAGCCCATCTGCCCGGTCAGCGCCAGGCCGATCAGGTAGCGGGTGCCGGTGGTGTTGTACTGGTGGCCCACGTCAAACCCGTGAAAGACCGTCTCGGGGTATTGTTCCTTGATGGATTTGTAAAAATCCCAGACCCCCTGGTCGTGCATGGCGGTGCCCTCCCAGTCCTCGAACAGGCGGCTGAGGATGGCGTCGTCCTCCGCTTTCATCCACAGGTTCATGAACTGGGCCGTGTAGGAGGGCACCTCGATCAAAAGGTCCCGCATCCCCAGCTCATGGTAATACCCGTCCCAGGCTGCCAGCTCCTGCTCGAGGCAGGCGGGGTCGGCGTGGGTCTCGCCGTACAGATAGATGCGGCCGGTCTGGGCCGCCGCCGCGCCGGGCGCGGCCAGCGCCAGCATCAGCACCAGCGCCGCGAACAAACTTGCCAGCTTTTTCATGGGGGACCTCCTTTTCTGTTGTGTGTCTGCCGTTTATTCTTCCACGGTGAAGCCCGCCGTCACCGGCGTCCTGCCCTGCTCCGGGTCGTCCGCACGGTAATAGCGGCGCTCCACCGTTCCGTCCTGCAAAGTCGTGTCGATGCGGAACACCTCGCCCTTTTCCTTCTTCTATTGGAAAACACTCCCCGGCCGCATGAAGGGCCGGCGGGCGGGGCAAGCTAACCCATACCGTCAAGCGAAAGGGGGCGTGTCGCCGCGCCGGATTACAGAGAGCTTTACCTTGAGATGTTCCGCGCCAGCGAAGCGGCCATCCGGCTGCTGACCGAGGCGCAGGCCCGCGCCGAGGAGGCGTATCTGGCGGCCGAACCGCCGCCCCTGGCCCTGCCCGGCCGGGAAGAGCCGCCCCTCCCCAAGGGCGGCCCTGCTGAGGCCAGCGGTCAGCCCCGCTTGGCCTCGGCTTTGGCAAGGAACTTCGCGTCGTTGATGATGACCCGCTCGTGGATGCCCTGGCCCACCGGGCCTTTCTCGTCCCGCATGGCGACGGTGAAGGTCAGCTTGCGGCCTTCTACCGCGATCAGCTCGCTGTCACAGGTGACGTGCATCCCCACCGGGGTGGGGGCGGTGTGCTCCAGCGAGAGTTTGGCGCCCACCGTGCTGCAGCCCGGCTCCAGCTCGGGGGCCACGCTCCGCCAGCAGGCTTCCTCCGCCAGGGCGGCCAGGGCCGGGGTGGCGAATACCTCCAAAGTGCCGCTGCCCATGGCGCGGGCGGTGTTTTCGGCGGTGACGGCCGCAGCGGCCTGGCCGCGGATACCAGCTTCCAGCATAATCATTTCCTCCTTGATGGGGGCCGTGCTCTGGCGCGGCCTCTGTTTTTTATAGCATAGCACATTTTGCGGCCCATTGCATCCCTTTTGGGCAGAAAAGCAGGGGAGAAAAAGTTTGTTTCATCTTACCGAAAATTTTTTCAAACTCCCTCTTGACTTTGGCGCACCGGGTGTTATAATGAACACATGAACAAACATTCATATGTTATCCACCCAACAAGGAGGTTCAACGATGGAGCCAATGGCACAGGCCCCCCAGGCCACCCCCGCCGATATGCCCGACGATGAGATCCTGTACGAGCTGGCGGACCTGTTCCGTGTGTTCGGCGATTCGACCCGGATCAAGATCCTCTACGCCCTCCACGACCAGGAGCTGTGCGTCCAGGACATTGCCGCCCAGGTCGGGCTGAGCCAGTCCGCCGTCAGCCACCAGCTGCGGGTGCTGAAGGACTCCAAGCTGGTGCGGTTCCGCCGGGATGGCAAGACCGTTTACTACGCGCTGGACGATGACCACGTGCGCAGCATCCTCTCGCTGGGGATGGAGCATATCGAAGAATGACACAGCCAGAAAGGACCGGTACATCATGAAAAAGACCTACAAGATCGACGTGGACTGCGCCAACTGCGCCAACAAGATGGAGGCCGCCGCCCAAAAGACCCCCGGCGTCAAAAACGCCACCGTCAACTTTATGACCCTGAAAATGAGCGTGGAATTTGAAGAGGGCCAGGACCACAAGGCCGTGATGCAGCAGGTCTACGCCAACTGCAAAAAGGTGGAGGACGACTGCGAGATCTTCGGCATCTGACAATGTTCAGCCTGCTGCGGCTCCGCTTCGCCGTCCTGTGTGTCCCGCCCGGACGCACAGGCCGTCCGGCCGGGGGATTTTGACCGTTTTTGCGGGGGCCTCCGGCCCGATTTTCCACACCGCGGACCCGTGGAAAGCTGTTGGGTTTTCAACTTTTTCCACGGGTTTTTCCACCGCTTTTGCGGAAAAGTCCAAAATTTACATGGAAAAGCCCTTTTTATCCCCCTGAAAACGGGGGAAAACGGGTGGAAACTGTGGAGAAACCCTGCATCCGCCCGAACCCCTGTGGAAAACACACACCACTTGCCCATCAAAGGAGGCGTCTGCCATGAATCCCAAGCAAAAAAAGATGCTTTACCGCATCCTGATCGCAGCGGCCCTGCTGGTTTTGATCCAGCTGCTGCCTCTCACCGGCCTGCTGGAGCTGGCGCCGGTGCCCATGGTCCTGCTGTACCTGATCCCCTACTTTGTGGTGGGCTGGGACGTGCTGCGCAAAGCCGCCCTGGGCGTGAAAAACCGGCAGCCCTTCGACGAGTGCTTCCTGATGGCGGTGGCCACGGTGGGCGCTTTTGCCCTGGGGGAGTTCGCCGAGGGGTGCGCCGTCATCCTGTTTTACCAGATCGGCGAGCTGTTCCAGAGCGTGGCGGTGGGCAAGAGCCGCCGCAGCATCGCCGCGCTGATGGACATCCGCCCCGACTACGCCAACCTGGAGCAGCCCGACGGCTCCTTTGAGCAGGTGGACCCCGACGAGGTGGAAGTGGGCTCGGTCATCGTCGTGGAGCCAGGGGAGCGGGTGCCCATCGACGGCGTCATCCTGGAAGGCGCCTCCACCCTGAACACCGCCGCCCTCACCGGCGAAAGCCTGCCCCGGGACGCCCGGGCCGGAGATGAGATCATCAGCGGCTGCGTGAACATCAGTGGTCTGCTGCGGGTCCGCACCACCAAGGAGTTTGGGGAGTCCACCGTCTCCCGCATCCTGGACCTGGTGGAAAATTCCAGCATGAAAAAAGCCCGGGCCGAAAACTTCATCACCCGGTTTGCCCGGGTGTACACCCCGGCGGTCTGCTACAGCGCCCTGGCGCTGGCCCTGCTGCCGCCCCTGGTCCTGCTGCTGCTGGGCCGGCCCGCCGCCTTTGGCGACTGGGTCTACCGCGCCCTGACCTTCCTGGTCATCAGCTGCCCCTGCGCCCTGGTCATCTCGATCCCCCTCAGCTTTTTCGGGGGCATCGGCGGGGCCAGCACCTGCGGCATCCTGGTCAAGGGCTCTACCTATCTGGAAGAGCTGGCCCGCACCGGCATCGTGGTCTTTGACAAGACCGGCACCCTGACCCAGGGCGTCTTTGAGGTGACCGGCGTGTATCCCGCAGGCGGGGTGGACGCCGCCGCCCTGCTGGAGACGGCGGCCCTGGCCGAAAGCTATTCCAAACACCCCATCTCCCAAAGCCTGAAAAAAGCCTGCGGCAAAGAGCTGGACCCCGCCCGGGTGGACAAGGTGGAGGAGCTGGGCGGCTACGGCATCACCGCCCAGGTGGACGGCCGGCCCGCCGCAGTGGGCAACGCCCGCCTGATGGCAAAGCTGGGGCTGGCCGTGCCCGCCGCCAGCCAGCCCGGCACCCTGGTGTATGTGGCCATCGACGGCGCCTACGCCGGCTATATCCTGATCTCGGACGTGGTCAAGCCCACCGCCGCCCAGGCCATTGCCGGCCTCAAGCGGGCGGGGGTCCGCCGCACCGTCATGCTCACCGGCGACGCCGAGCCGGTGGCCAAAGCGGTGGCCTCCCAGCTGGGCATCGGCGAATACCGCGCCGGCCTGCTGCCGGAGGACAAGGTCGCCCAGGTGGAGGCCCTGCTGGACGAAAAACAGCCCAAAGAAAACCTGGCCTTTGTGGGGGACGGCATCAACGACGCCCCCGTCCTCTCCCGGGCGGACATCGGCATCGCCATGGGTGCCCTGGGCTCGGATGCCGCCATCGAGGCCGCCGACATCGTCCTGATGGACGACGACCCCGCCCGCATCGCCCTGGCCATGGATATTTCCCGCCGGACCGTCCGCATCGTTTACCAGAACATCGTCTTTGCCCTGGCCATCAAGGCGGCCTGCCTGGCCCTGGGCGCTCTGGGCCTGGCGGGGATGTGGCTGGCCATCTTTGCCGACGTGGGCGTGATGGTGCTGGCCGTCCTCAACGCCACCCGCGCCCTGTACACCCGGGACCTGGTCCGCCGCAACGGCCTGGACAAGTGACCCGCTTTTGACACAAAAACATCCGCCCCGGAGCCTGCCGGCCCCGGGGCGTCAGCCTGTCAAAAAAGTCCCGTCCAGCCGACATGTGCGGATGGACGGGAC
>OESA01000265.1_pt1 | contig 15685 bp, 14 predicted proteins | sample 1540101 | NCBI WGS metagenome assembly OESA01 (sample SAMEA3891891, study PRJEB23780) | metagenome | biome: terrestrial biome; feature: animal house; material: Caecal content | place: Italy | collected 2015-05-05 | reverse complement strand
CTACTTTTACTGGAGCGGTTCAGTATGGATCAGGTAGCTCTTTTTGCGCTTAATATAAGTCGGGATGATAAGAAACTAAATTACTGTTTCATTTGATTTAGTAAATCGTCTTGGTTGTCGTCTGAATTGTTATCATTTGTGCGAATCAGTTAGACCTTTTTTCTTATTTTATGTTATGGATAATCTGTTTTGCAGCTTCCTCTGAAATTGAGAAAAGTGTCTGTCGGAAATTGAAACCGCAGTTTGCAATTTCTTTCATCCTGGAAGCAGAGATAGGGTTTGCTAAAACAACAAAGTTGTCTAGGTGCATATTGTACTCATACTCCAACAAGTCACCCTCATCTACCTTATTTAATATGCCATCAGCTTTTCCGTAAGCTACAATACCAACACCACTTTGGTAGAGAAAGACCGTGTCACCCTTTTGAAGTTTCTGGATTTTCTCTTTCCAGCCAGTGCAATAGGCAGCAGCTTTATGTTCGCGAAGCATAGCACGATGATGATCTGGGTTATTTCGATAATTTGTGTTAAGTACATAGCAACTGTTTTCGTATTCTAGAAAATCAGAGATTTGGGAATACATATTGAACTCAATAAAGTATTCACCTGAGATTTCAAATACCCAGTAGACGATTGCATCAATGTTTAGGCCATTACCTTTCCAGTAGATAATTGATTCGATCGTTTCCTGATCTAACCCGTTTGTTACGATGATAAAGTGCTGCTTTTGGTTGAAGTCGCTTTCAGATAGTTGACTGACCTGTTTGTTATAAAAATAGAAAGAATGATCTTGCATCAGATTGGCACACGGGTTATGTTGATACTTCTGATACATACTGTTCAGATCATCATAATTGCTGCGACCAAATAACTGCCCATAGCGTAGGACTTGTAAAAGATTTTCCTGCTTTCCTGACCATCTTTTTAATTCAAAGATATAGAGGTCACCAGCAGAATCCAATGCCAAAATGTCGGGCTCTTCCTGACGTACTCGCTCATTAAAGATTGTCATCAGATCATTGCTAGAAATAAAATCCTGAATATTGTGGGAGATTAGATTCTCCAAATCCTTTTCTTTCCAACCGATATCAGCCAACGTGACTCGTTTCACTTTCTGATAGATGTTCCGGTTCTGATATTGATTTAATTTATATAGCATATTTTACTCCTCAAACACTCTCATTTTTTGTCAATCTCGAAAAGTAGATGATCCATAAGTGCATCAGAAGGAACCTTTGCTCGAATTGTGCTGGTATCAAGCTCAGGGTAGTGGTACCGCCACTTGTCATAGACCTCCTTGGAGATCTCGCCAGCCTCAAGCTTGGCAGCTCGCCCCCGCCAGCCGCACAGCATCTCATGGAGGCGGGCAGCGTCCTTGTTCTGGCGAACATCCACGGTGAGGCAGATCTCTCCATCCAGTTCGCGGACCTTGAGACCATAGAGGTCTTCCAGGGTGAACAGGGTGTGCATCAGGCCGGTATAGGAGTCAATGTCAGGCACAGAGAGAGCCTGAGGGGAGACATCCAGCGCTTCAGCCAGGGCCGCGGTCAGGTCTGCTTTGGGCGACCGGGAGCCATTTTCATACTGGGCCAACCGGACATCAGCAGACTTTTCGGGGAAGCCGACGGTCATTCCGAGGTATTTCTGAGTCATTCCCCTTAACATGCGGAAAAAGCGGATGCGTTCACCTATTGCCATGAGAGTCATCTCCATTCGTCGGTTTGTTACAACTTGAGTATAACAGATATGTTTAAGATAGTCAAGAGAAAATGAAACAAAAAAGTTTAATATATCACACCCGTCCTCTTGACTTAAGCAAAATTATATAGTATAATGGGTATAAGCAAAAATGCTTAGTGAACCTGGACCTTGAAAACTGAATGAAGAGCCACCAGACAACGACTTCTCTGTAAGAGCCAGATCGGGGAGGGGACGCCAGGACTTCCGCAAGGAACGAGCGAACCCGAATCCCGAAGAATCCGGGCAGTCCCCGGAGGAGGCGATGAGGGCAGGGAAGAGAGACTCCCCACCAGCTACAGCCCGAGCGAGATCACAACCGTCGCAGGCGATAGGGTGAGAGGCTCCGTAAGTCAATCGGAGATTGAAAAATGAGTGCCGGCCCACTACCGGCAGCCTGGTGGAAGCCAAACCGACCGAACCAAACCCACAAAAGCCGCTGGAGGGAAACCAGCGGCATCCAGAAAACAGGAGGAATCCAAATGAGCGAAGAAAAGATTTTTATGCGAGTGGACGAGGTGGCGGAGACTTTGGGAATCTCCAAATCTCACGCCTATAAGATCGTCCACCAACTCAACAAAGAGATGGCCCAGATGGGATATATCACCGTCTCAGGCCGGGTCAACCGCAAGTATTTTATGAAGAAGCTGTGCTACAGCGAAAATGAAACAGGAGGGTAAGTATGGGAGCATTTAAAAATAAGAAAAACGGTACCTGGTATGTTCAGTTTCGGTACACCGACTGGAAAGGGGAACGTCAGCAAAAACTCAAGCGAGGATTTGCAACCAAAAGAGAAGCGCAGGAATGGGAACGTCATTTTTTAATGTCAAAGCGAGCTGACATCAATATGACGTTCGAGCAGTTCGCGAAGCTTTATGAAAGGGATATTAAACCTAAATTAAAGCTCAATACCTGGATCACAAAAGAGAGCATCATTCAGAAGAAAATTCTGCCCTATTTCGGCAAACGCAAGCTCTCGGAAATCACGGCCAGGGATATTATCTGCTGGCAGAATGAGATTCGCGAGCTGAAAGATTGGCATGGCAAACCGCTTTCGACCACATATCTGAAAACGGTTCACAATCAGCTCAGTGCGATTTTTAATCATGCCATCCGCTATTATGGGCTGCAGGTGAATCCGGCGCAGCGTGCCGGGAATATGGGGAAGGAAGAACGCAAAGAAATGCTGTTCTGGACCCGTGAAGAATATACTAAATTTTCAGATGCCATGATGGACAAACCGATGTCTTTCTATGCCTTTGAGATGCTGTACTGGTGTGGTATCCGCGAGGGCGAATTACTGGCCTTGACGCCTGCTGATTTTGATTTTCAGAAACGGACTGTTTCGATCACAAAGTCTTATCAAAGAATCCATGGACAAGACCTTATCACTACCCCTAAGACTCCTAAAAGTGTTCGTGTGGTCCAGATGCCGCAGTTCCTTTGCGACGAGATTCAGGACTACTTGAAACAGCTGTATGGAGTTGAATCGAATGATCGTATATTCCCGATTACGAAAAGTTACCTTCATCGAGAAATGGATCGCGGCTGTAAGCAGACTGGGGTAAAAAGAATCCGGATTCATGACCTGCGGCACAGTCATATCAGTTTGCTGATTGATATGGGTTTTACAGCTTTGGCAATCGCAGACCGGGTAGGGCATGAAAGCGTTGATATCACGTATCGGTATGCACATCTGTTCCCGAACAGGCAGACTGAGATGGCAAATCAACTGGACCAGTTAAAAGAGAAGGAAGGAGCGTAAATATGTCTCACAAAAACCGTGATGAACGCAACCGCTGGCGAAATAAAACCGTAGCCTTCCGGGTATCGCCGGAGGAGGATAAGCAGCTGGAAACCTATGTGAAATTGTCTGGGCTGACCAAGCAGGATTATATCACCCGGCGGCTGCTGGGAAGGGAGGTGATCGTCCAGGGAAATCCCCGGGTATTCAAGGCATTGCGGGAGCAGCTGGCGGCCGTTTTGGAGGAGCTTCAACGAATTGAAGCCGGAGAAAAAATGGACCAGGAAGTGCTGGAAGTCATCCAGATGATCGCTGTCATTCTGGATGGAATGAAGGAGGAATCCGCCTATGGAAATTGACGCAAAAGAAAAGACTGCCCTGGGCTCATCTGTTGGCGCAGATGAAGGGCAGTCCAATCTAAACTCTACAGTAGAAAGTATACCAGTTTCGGATGAAAAAATCAATGAAACCGATGAAAAATCAAAGCTGAGCATGCGGGAGCGGGCACGTCTGCGGCAGAAGATGATGGCACCGGAATATCTCCCCACGGTTACTTTGCAGACCCTGTTTGACACAGCTTATCAGAGTAAGCCTCCAATCATTGAGGGGCTGCTGTATACGGGGACTTATCTCTTTGCGGGAGCTCCAAAGGTGGGCAAATCCTTCCTGGTGGCACAGATCGCCTACCATGTCAGTACCGGACAGGATCTGTGGGAGTATAAGGTCAATCCAGGGACAGTCTTGTATTTGGCTCTGGAAGATGACCACCGTAGACTACAGGAACGGATGTTCCGAATGTTCGGGGTAGAAGGTACCGACCGGCTGCACTTTGCCACCGATGCCAAGCAGCTGGGAAACGGCTTGGATGAACAGCTGGAGTATTTTATCAAGGAGCATCCTGATACTCGGTTGGTTATCATTGACACCTTGCAGAAAGTCCGGGAAGTGGCAGGAGACGGATACAGCTATTCGGAGGATTATCAGATCATCGGGAGCCTCAAGCAGTTCGCGGACAAGCACGGCATCTGCCTGCTGATTGTCCATCATACCCGGAAAACCCCGGCGGGGGATAAGTTTGATATGATCTCTGGCACCACCGGTCTGCTGGGCTGTGCAGACGGTGCCTTTGTTCTCCAAAAGGAGAAGCGGACCAACGGGACAGCAATGCTGGATGTGGTTGGCCGGGATCAGCCGGACCAGCGGGTGTACCTGGTACGGGATGAAGAACGGCTACTCTGGGAGTTTGACCACGCAGAGAAAGAGCTCTGGAAGGAGCCCCCAGACCCGCTTCTGGAAAAGGTGGCGGCTTTGCTCACGGCAGAGGCTCCCACCTGGCAGGGAAGTGCCACTGAGCTGATCGCGGCCCTGGGGCTGGAACTCCAGGCCAACGCCCTGACCAAACGGCTGAATGTCCGGGCTTCCAAGCTGTTCAATGACTTCAATATCCGGTATGAAAATACCCATGGCCGGAATGGCAGCCGGATCAGTTTGGCACTGGCAGCCGCCCAGACGTGACGATAGTGACGGTTGTGACGATGCCTGAAAGGGGGGTATAAAGTATCGTCACCATCGTCACAACCGTCACAGATTGCAGAATGAGCATACCATGGGGAGGCGAGTCTGCGCAGGGCTGATGGCCCTGACTGGTCTACGGGATTCCTTATTTGACCGCAGACCAGAGCGGCTCCCGCAGGAGCCGTAATCCCCCTCGGAGAGCCCCTCGGGAGAGCCCACGGCACTTTGCAGCCTCCGGCTGAAAGTGTCATAGTGGGTTATTACACTTCCGCAGAAGTGCATCTCCCGGGCCTCCCCGTATCTCTGCCGCCCAGTGGGCGAGAAAGGAGCGCTATGGCAAGATGCGACGGTATCGACCGTACCAGCGCGAGAAATATGAGATTGACCACACAGAAATTGAAAAATGCCCAGCAGCACAACGAGCGCGAGAAAGACTCCTACGTCAACCCGGATATTGTCCCGGAACGCTCCCACCTGAACGTCCACTTCAAGAAGCCGGATGGCAGCTATCTGGAACAGTTTGAGCAAATGGAGGCAGCCGGCGTCATCTCCACCCGCGGCCTCAAAGAGGACGCCTTCCGGTATGGAGAGCTGGTCTTTGACGTGAACTCTGCTTACTTTTTCAACCGGGGCGGGTATGAGTTCGCCAAAGAATTTTACGAGGCCGCCTACCAGGCTGCCATCGAGATTGTGGGCGGGGAACAGTATATCCTGTCCGCGGTCATGCACGCCGATGAACGCAACCGGGCCATGTCGGATGCCCTGGGTCAGGATGTCTACCACTACCACCTCCATGTGGTGTACGTCCCAGTGGTAGAAAAGCAAATCCTTTGGACCAAACGCTGCAAAGATAAGTCTCTGGTGGGAAAGGTGAAGGAGACCATCATGCAGGTCAGTATGAGCAAGAAGTGGGCCTCCAAACCTATCCTGGACGAAACCACCGGTGAGCCATTGAGGACCGAGAAGGGAAAGCCGGTTCTCAAAAAATCCTACAGCGTCCTCCAGGATGACTTCTTCCGGTATATGCAGGAAGCTGGATATTCCGATATTGAACGAGGGGAACGTGGCAGCTCAGAGGAGCATTTGACCGTGACTCAGTTTAAGGTTCAGAAGGAGCAGGAAAGGCTGGCAGCCCTGACCGAGCAGACCCAGCAGAAAAAGCAGCAGGCTGTCTCTCTGGAAAAGAAGCTGGAGAAAGTCCAGCGGCAGCAGGTGGAGATCCAGAAAGTGGAGCAGATCGAAGCCCGGCCCGTTCCGTTTTCTTCCAAGGTGATTCTGGAGCGCTCAGAATATGAGGCGCTTTCAGCCGCTGCCAAGAAGTACTGTACCCAGGAGCATAAAGCGGTTGGCTTCAAGAAAGCTTTGGATGCCGCCAATAAGCTGATCGGGGAACTGAAAACCAAAGTGGCTGCATTGAACGCTGAACTGCAAGAGTATAAATCAGTCCGGCGTCAGCTGAGCAAAGTAGGCCTTGAACAGGAAAATGTAGCCCTGAAAAAGAAGCTCCAGAGCTATGAAGCAGAGATTGAAAGGAACAAACTCTGGCATCTTTTTGAACGCCCAAAGGCCAAGCCCCAGAAAGAGAAAATCTAAAGAACAGTACCGTATGAAATGATAAACCGCCTGTACCCATACAGCTGATGCACGGGTGCAGGCGGGCTTTTTATTTTACTGGAGTTCCTGATCCAGATCCCGGAAGAGGTCAGAATCAAAGAACTGCTCGATGGTAATTCCCAGGCCGTCACAAAGCTTTTTGATGGTGGAAATGGTGGCGCTCCGATTGCGGCCACTGACAATATTGTTCACGGTGGACTGGGTGACACCGCTCATGGTGCTCAGCTTGTTGATGGAAATGTTCTTCTCCCGGCACAGCTCCAGAATCCGCTCTTTGACTGCTTCACCGATACACAAGGGGCACCACCTCACTTCTAAGAAGATGATACCCGGTTTAACTTGCAAAGATTAACCCTTTTGAGTTAAAATAACTCAAAAGGGGTGATAATATGAGTGCAGCCTGTAAGACCTGCTTTTTCATTGGCCATAGAGATGCCCCGGATACTATTTACCCGGCATTGTTGGCTGAAGTGGAGCGCCATATCGCAGAGCTTGGTGTAGGGGAGTTCATCGTAGGACACTATGGCAGGTTTGACAGCCTTGCTGCCAGGGCAGTGAAGGAGTCAAAGGCTTGGCACCCGGAAGTGGAGCTGACGCTGCTGCTTCCTTATCATCCAGCAAAGAAGCCTGTCCAAAAGCCGGAGGGCTTTGACAGCTTGTTCTACCCCCCTGGAATGGAGAAAGTGCCCTATAGGGCGGCCATTGTGCGGGCGAATCGGTACGTTATAGATCATGTGGGTTACCTGATTGCCTACGCCTGGCAGCCGGGGAGCAATGCCAGAGCACTGGTGGAGTATGCTCAGAAAAGATGCAAACAGGTTACTAAAATCAAATAAAGTTGTATTTTGGCACTGATATGATAAAATGGTAATAGAAGTTATTCTGGAAAGGAAAATACAACCATGAGCCTGAGCGCAAATATAAGCGAAAAAGCCGCCCTGATCTGGGCGATTGCAGATAAATTGACCGGCGTCTATAAGCCCCATGAGTACGGAGAAGTGATTTTGCCGCTGACCGTGATCCGGCGGTTCGACTGCATCCTGGCTGATACCAAGGACGCAGTTTTGGAGAAATTCGAGCAGGTGAAGACACTGCCCATGCGAGATGTTTTGCTGCGAAAAGCTTCAGGCAAAGCCTTTTACAACACCAGCAGGTTCACCTTTGAGCGGCTGCTGGATGACCCCGACAATATTGAAGCAAACTTCCGGGATTACCTGAATGGCTTCTCCGAGAACGTCCGGGATATCCTTGAGAACTTCAAGTTTGATGGTCAGATCACCACCATGGCCAATAAGGGCATCCTCTATATTGTCATCAAGGAATTTACCACCCCCAAGGCAAATCTGCACCCGGACGTGATTTCCAACCTTGAGATGGGGTACATCTTTGAGGAAATCATCCGCCGGTTCTCTGAGTCTCACAACGAGGACGCCGGGCAGCATTATACCCCGCGCGAAGTGATTCAGCTGATGGCGAATATCCTGTTTTATGACGACAATGAAATCTTGTCCGGCAAGAATGTGGTCAAGACCATCTATGACCCCGCCTGCGGCACTGGCGGTATGCTCTCAGTGGCAGAGGAATATCTGCATCGCTTGAATGCCTCTGCTGAGCTGATGGCCTTTGGCCAGGAGCTGAACGATGAGACCTTCGCCATCTGCAAAGCAGATATGCTCATCAAAGGCAACAACGCAGATTTCATCAAGGATGGCAACACCCTCTCCGACGATCAGTTTGCCGGGCAGACCTTCGACTACATCCTCTCGAATCCTCCCTTTGGGCGGGAATGGAAGAACGAGAAGGCCGCCGTGGAAGCCGAGGCCAAGCGCGGCTTTGCCGGGCGGTTCGGCCCCGGCCTACCTGCCGCCAGCGACGGGCAGATGCTGTTCCTGCTCACCGCCATCTCCAAGATGAAGGAGCCCAAGGACGGCGGCAGCCGCATCGCCATCATCCACAATGGCTCGCCGCTCTTTACCGGCGACGCCGGCAGCGGCCCCTCCGAGATCCGCCGCTATATCCTGGAAAATGATTTGCTGGAAGCCATCATCGCTCTGCCCAATGACATCTTTTACAACACCGGCATTGCTACCTACATCTGGGTGCTGTCCAACAAGAAGGCCGGCACCCGGCGGGAAGGCAGAGTCCAGCTCATCAACGCCAACGGCCTGTATGAGAAGCGCCGCAAGGCCCTGGGTAACAAGCGCAACGACATCCCGGAGAGCGCCATTGCTGAGATCACCCGGCTGTATGGCGACTTTGTCGAGAGCGAGATCAGCAAGATTTTCGATACTTCCGACTTCGGCTATACCAAGATTACAGTGGAGCGCCCCCTAAAGGATGAGAATGGCCAGCCTGTTCTCAAAAAGGGCAAGCCTCAGGCCGACCCGGCCCTCCGCGACACCGAAAATGTTCCGCTGAAAGAGGATATCCAGGAATACTTTGCCCGGGAAGTTCTGCCCTTTGCCCCGGATGCCTGGATTGACGAGAAGAAGTCCAAGGTGGGCTACGAGATTCCCTTCACCCGTTATTTCTACAAATACGAAGCCCCCAGGCCCTCTGAGGAGATCAAGCAGGAGATATTGGCCCTTGAAAAGGAACTGGACGGGGCGTTGGAGGAGGTGTTCGAATGAGCGAAAAGGAATACAAAACAAGTGAATATGTGGTGGCGTTCATTGACATTTTAGGGGCGACCAATGCCATTTCGAAACAGCCGGACGAATCACTTGATTTGATACATAAAATATATGATAATGCGATTGAAACTTTTGCACAATTTAAAAATGACGATTTTGATACGCCCCAAATTAAAATTTTTTCGGATAATATTGTGATAGCGGTACGCTATGATAGCAACCACAGCAAAAAAGATGCGGCGATATCTGTTGCAGTAATGAGTGCGGCGCTGCAAGCAAATTTTTTGGCTCATGGTTGGTTGACACGTGGTGGCATTTCGTCTGGCAAGTTCTTTATTGATGCTGTTATGGTATGGGGACCTGCACTGGTTGATGCTTATAAACTTGAAAATTCAGTGGCCTATTTCCCTAGAATTGTGGTCAATCCTGAACTGGCAACTGAGTGCAATTGGACTTTGATAGCGGACCGTACAAATAATTTTGCAAGTACGTTCGGTATATTTCATAGGGATAATGATGGAATGATTCGCGTCGAATATATAGTTGAAGAATTTGACAATCCGGTTCGAGCTATTTTTAATAATTATAAAAATGGCTTTATAGAAAAACAATTAAGTGAACACAAAGGAAACACAAAAATTTGCCAAAAGTGGCTTTGGATAAAACACTACATAGAAGAGCGGAGAAAAATATTTATGAAAGTAGGTGCTGTCAATGGCTCGACAAATGAAAGACAGCGGGGTTGAATGGATTGGGCAAATCCCGGAGGACTGGGATGTTGCACGTCTATGTGATATTAAATCAGAAAAAAAGTTCGCTATTGTAGATGGGCCGTTTGGCTCGGCTATTTCCACGAATGACTATAGAGAAAAAGGAGTTCCATTAATCCGTATTAGTAATCTTAAAAATGGAGAAGTGTCAGAGGAGGATATGGTATATATATCTGAAGAACTAGCCGAAAGTGTGCGGCGCAGTTGTATCGGATTATCTGATATTGTTTTTGCTAAGACTGGCGCAACTATAGGAAAGTGTGGAATTAATAGACTAATTAAGTATGGAATACTTGCCTCAAGTTGCATAAAAATCTCGATTTCACACAAATACAATTGCGACTATTTTTATTATATTTTTTCTACGGACCAATTTAATCAAGCATTAAGAAACACTTGTACGGGGACGACAAGAGACACTATTAATCTGACGCCATTTTCCAAATTGAACGTTCTTCTTCCTCCGTATTGTATCCAAAATCGCGTTGCCTCCTACCTCGACCGCAAATGTGCCCAAATTGATGCCATTATCTCCAAACAGCAGCAAATAATCGAAAAGCTGAAAGAATACAAGCTGTCTGTTATTACCGAGGCTGTTACCAAAGGCCTTGACCCCAATGTGCCCATGAAAGACAGCGGAATCGATTTTATCGGAAGTATTCCAGAGACATGGCGGATTTGCAGGTTGAGAAACATTGGAACATTGCAAAATGGGATTAGCAAGGGTGGAGAGTTTTTTGGACATGGGTTTCCATTTGTGAGTTATGGTGATGTTTATCGAAACTTCTCTTTGCCTGTGCAAGTTGCAGGGCTAATTGATTCATCCGATGAGGAACGAAGAAATTATTCTGTTGAGTCAGGAGATATTTTCTTTACACGGACTTCGGAAACTATTGAAGAAGTCGGTTTCTCCTCTGTGTGTGAAGAAACCATTCCAGATGCAACTTTTGCCGGATTTCTAATTCGGGTAAGACCATTTACAGATGACTTAGTGCCAAAATTCGCAAAATATTATTTCAGAAGCAATCACCATAGATACTACTTGGTCAAGCAAATGAATCTTGTAACCAGAGCCAGTTTGGGTCAAGATTTACTTAAAAGTATGCCGGTTCTTGTACCGCCAAAAGACGAACAGATTAGCATTGCAGCATATTTGGATAAAAAGTGTGGTGCTATTGAGTCTTCAATAGAATATAAGCAAAGAGTTATTGAACGACTGATTGCCTACAAAAAATCCCTCATTTATGAGGTCGTGACCGGGAAAAAGGAGGTGTAGTATGCCAAACAATAAAAGTACATTAGAACAGATACTCTGTGAAATTCAGAGATGTCTGGATAGTGAATTATATCTAGCCGCACTTGGCCTCTCATTAACTATTCCTGATATTTGCGGAAAAGCGGAATATCCTTGGTCTGGAAATACAACCAGATATATTAACTGGTACAATCAATTTGTTTTAATCAAATATAAGCCGAATGGCGCTGAAAGTCCGTACAGTGCAGATATGCCGTATTTAAGTGGAGAAGTTATATATAACCTTAGAAATGCCTTTCTGCACTCTGGAAATCCGAATATTACAAAGGATAAAATTAAGAAGGAAAGATGTAAAATTGATAAATTTCAGCTGAAACTGGGACAGGAACTCTTAGGAGATACTAGTTGTGTTTGTTACGGAGCGAACTGGATAATTTGCGAGCGCGAGTATGAGGTGAATGTAAGGTTACTTTGTATGAGACTTTGTGAAGCGGCGCAGGAATATTATTTGGCAAATAAAGAAAAATTTGATTTCTTTGATTATAGTATTGTTTACGAAGATAAGAAAAAAGAGGTGTAATTATGCCCGACTTCGACGTAAAAGAAAAGCGCTTTGAACAGGACATCGAGGAATATTTGGTCACAGAGGGCGGGTATCAGAAGGGGGACCCTAGGGCTTTTGACCGGGAGAAGGCGTTGGATGTGGACACCTTCCTGCGGTTTGTGCGGACAAGCCAGCCCAAAGCGTGGGCGCGGTTTGAGAAGATCTATGGCGCCGACAGTGAGCGCCAGCTGGTGGAGCGCTTTTGCCGGGAAGTGAAGATGGTTGGCCTGCTGAAGGTACTGCGGCAGGGCTTCACCGACCGGGGCATCAAGTTCCGGGCGGTGTTCTGGAAGCCGGAGACCAAAATCAACGAGACCACCCAGGCCCAGTATGCGGCCAACATCCTGCACTGCACCCGGCAGCTGCACTACTCCCTCCACAACGAAAATAGCATTGATATTGTGCTGTTTGTCAACGGCATTCCGGTGGTATCCATGGAACTGAAGTGCCAGTTCACCGGACAGGATACCGCCAACGCGATTGAGCAGTATAAGCTGGACCGGGCCAACAAAGACCCGATTTTCGAGTTTGGCAAGCGGATTCTAGTACATTTTGCAGTGGACCTGAGCAATGTTTACATGACCACCCGTCTGGAAGGGGAAAAGACCTATTTTCTGCCCTTCAACCAGGGCAGCAACGGCGCCGGGAAGGTGGGCGGCAAGGGGAATCCCATCAACCCCGACGGCTACGATACAGCCTATCTGTGGGAATTGGTGCTCTACAAGGATCGCCTGTTGGAAATCCTGCATAAGTACATGCACTTGCAGGTAAACCGGGATGATAAAACCGGCGCGGTAACGAGCGAACGGATGATTTTCCCGCGGTATCATCAGCTGGATGTTGTGACAAAGCTGCTGGCCGATGTGCGGACCCGCGGGGCGGGGCACAACTACCTGATTCAGCATAGTGCCGGGTCTGGCAAATCCAATTCCATTGCATGGCTGGCCTACCGGCTGTCCAGCCTGCACAATGACCAGGACGAGAAAATTTTTCAGTCGGTCATCATTGTCACCGATCGCCGTGTGCTGGACAGCCAGCTGCAGAACACCGTATACCAGTTTGACCATGTAGAAGGCGTTGTCCAGAAGATCGACAAAAACGCCGCACAGCTGCGGGATGCCATCAACAACGGAGCGGGCATTATCATCACAACTCTGCAGAAGTTCCCGGTGATTTACAAGGAAGTGCGTTCCGGGAATAAGCGGTTTGCCATCATTGTGGATGAGGCCCATTCTTCCCAGACCGGGGACGCTGCCCGCAAGCTCAAGCGGGCACTGGCGGACACCGATAAAATTCTGGAGGAATACGCTGCCGAAGAAGCCGCAGCGGAAGAAGCCCGGAAGGATGATGAGGACAAGCTTCTGGATGAGCTGGCTGCCCAGGGCACCCAGGAAAATCTGTCTTTCTTTGCCTTCACGGCAACTCCTAAGGATAAGACACTCCAGATGTTCGGTGAGCGGGATGCCAACGGCAAGTATCATCCCTTCCATATTTACTCGATGCGCCAGGCCATTGAAGAGCACTTCATTCTGGATGTCCTGAAGAACTACATGACCTACCGGATGTACTATAAGATTGCCAAGTCCATCCCGGATGATCCGGAACTGGATACGACGGCTGGTGTGCGTGCGATCCGGCAGTTTGAAACGCTCCATCCCCATAATATTTCTCAGAAAACAGCGGTCATGCTGGAGCATTTCTGCAATGTGACCCGGCACAAAATTGGCGGTCACGCTAAGGCTATGATTGTGACCCCGTCCCGTCTCCATGCGGTGCGTTATTTGCTTGAGTTCAAACGTCAAATCGAAGAAAAAGGCTACACGGACCTGGATATTCTGGTGGCCTTTTCGGGGGAAGTGGAGGACAATGGCATCACCTATACTGAGGAAAAACTCAATACCACTAAAACAGGTGAGACCATCAAGGAGAAAGCACTCCCTGCAGCCTTCCATACCGATGAATATGGGATGCTGATCGTGGCAGAAAAGTACCAGACTGGCTTTGATGAGCCGCTGCTGCACACGATGTTTGTAGACAAGAAACTGTCTGGTGTGAAGGCCGTTCAAACTTTGTCCCGCCTGAACCGTACGATGCGGGGAAAGGTAGATACATTCGTCTTGGACTTCGTCAATTCCGCGGAAGACATCCGCAAGGCGTTTGAGCCTTATTATGAAGAAACGGTCCTGGAAGAGGAGACAGACCCCAACGTCATCTATGACCTGAAAAATACCTTGGACGAATTTTGCGTTTATCAGCAGTTGGAGATTGACCGCTTCGCGAAAATTTTCTATACTGATAAGGAACAGGGACAAGGGGACTTGGGCAAGCTGCAGGGAACGATCCGTCCTGCTCTGGATCGTTTTGAGGCCCTGGAGGAAGAAAAGCAGGAACTTTTCAAGTCCACATTGGCTCGATTCAACCGCATCTATGCTTTTATCACGCAGGTATGCCGCCTGTTTGATAAGGAAATTCATAAGTTCAGTGTCTACGCGAAATTCCTTTATACCATGCTGCCCAAGGGCGGACGGGACAAGGTGTATGTTGATGACAAAGTCCTCCTGGAGTACTATCGGCTGGAAAAGGACTTTGAGGGCGGAATCCAGCTGGAAAGCACCCCGGAGGGCTTCCGACCGATCACTGGTGAGGCAGGCCGGAGGGAGAAACAGCGGGATCCGCTGACAGTGATCATTGATAAGATCAACGAGAAGTACGGCACGAACTTTACCGAGATGGACAAGGTCTTGCTCCAGATGGAGAACGACTATGCCGCCCAGGATAAGTGGCATAGTTATGCCCAAAACAATGACCGCAAAACGTTCATGCTGCTGTTTGAAAAGGACTTCCCCAATATGGCTGCTGCCCGCTATGAGCAGAATGACAGTTTCTTTGTTAAGCTCTTTTCTGATCCTGATATGATGCGGCAGGTCATGGAAACGGTAGGAGCGGTACTTTATGAAAGATTAAAAATCAGAGGATAAGGAGAAGAGGAGGATAGTGACAGTGAAAGATAGGAAGATTAAAATTGAAGTATCGCAAGAAGCAATTAAATATACTTTTAAAAATGCCATTCAGGAGGTGGAATCATTACGCGAATTTTACACCATGTATCGTGATACATGGATCAAAGATAAGCTTGCATTTGAACAGAAATATGCAATTGCCTTGGAGATAAACAAGGTGATTGAAAAATTGGCTGATAGTGAAGACATTGAAAATGAATATTCGCGCGTTAAAGAATCAATGATAGGAGGAACTAAATTTCAAGATATAATTGAATTAAATCTTGAAAAAAGCGAAAAACCTGCGCGAATTTCTTATTCGATGAGAAAAAAATATATGGATCAAGATCCTCAAAAGGCACGAGATCGAGAAAATAAATACAAGCAGCAGAAGGAAATATTTGTTCGGTCAATATTATCGAATATTGTTATTATCTTTGAAAGATACTTTGCTCGAATTTTTGAGTTTGTGGTTGTTTTGGATCCAGAAAAATATTTTGAAGGTAAAACAGTAAAAATTAATGAACTCTTTTGCTCTTCATACCAACAAATAATTAGAAATGAAGTTCAAAGATATGTTTCGGATAATATGTATGATTCACTGAAAACATTGGATTTAATGAAACAGAAAAGTGGGTTTAATATTGACCGATATGTTCCAATTCAAGATGAATTTGAAGAAGAGTATTATAGAAAAAATATATTTGTTCATAATTCTGGAATAATCAATGATATTTATATAAATAGTGTCTCTGAAAAATATAAGAAAAATTTAAAAAGTAATACTAAGCTTATTTGCGATGATGTGTATATT
>OESA01000261.1_pt1 | contig 15872 bp, 15 predicted proteins | sample 1540101 | NCBI WGS metagenome assembly OESA01 (sample SAMEA3891891, study PRJEB23780) | metagenome | biome: terrestrial biome; feature: animal house; material: Caecal content | place: Italy | collected 2015-05-05 | reverse complement strand
ACAGCGCAAACGGCGGCATGGACAACGATTTTACCCCTCTGCGAAATCTGTTCAATGAATGGCTGGTGAGAGATACGAGCAAGAAAATCAAGGCAGTGAAAAAGTCAAAAGGCATGAGCGGCAAGCCTGTTACCAGCAAGCCGGTTTACGGCTATGTGATGGACGAGGACGAGAATTTTATTATAGACGAGGAAGCCGCCCCGGTGGTGCAGCAGATTTACCAGCTTTGCCTTGCCGGGAACGGCCCGACCAAGATTGCCCGTATGCTGACGGAGCAGCAAATCCCCACGCCGGGGACGCTGGAATATCAGCGGACAGGCAGCACCCGCCGTTATCACCCAGGCTATGAGTGCAAATGGGCGACCAACACCGTCGTTCATATCCTCGAAAACCGAGAGTACACCGGATGTCTGGTGAACTTCAAAACGGAAAAGCCTTCTTATAAGGTCAAGCACAGCATAGAGAACCCCGTCGAGAAGCAGGCCATTTTCGAGAACCACCATGAGCCGATCATCGACAAGGAAACATGGGAACGGGTGCAGGAGTTACGCAAACAGCGCAAACGCCCGAACCGCTACGATGAAGTGGGGCTGTTCTCCGGGATTTTGTTCTGCGCCGACTGCGGCCATGTGCTGTATCAGCAGCGGTATCAGAACAAAGACCGCAAACAGGACTGCTACATCTGCGGCAGCTACAAGAAGCGCACCCGCAACTGTACGGCGCACTTTATCCGCACCGATCTGTTGACCGCTGGTGTCCTGGCAAATCTCCGGCAAGTGACCGAATACGCAGCCAAGCATGAGAGCCGGTTTGTGAAACTACTTGTCCAGCAGAACGAGATCGGCGGCAAGCGAAAGACCGCCGCAGCCATCAAGCAGCTTGAACAGGCGCAGGAACGCATTTCTGAAATCAGCCGCATTATCAAGCGGCTGTATGAGGACAATGTAAACGGCAAAATCAGCGATGAGCGTTTCATGGAACTGTCGGCTGACTACGAAGCCGAGCAAGCGGAGCTGAAAAAGAGAGCCGCCGCCCTGCAAGCCGAACTGGACAAGTCACAGGCAGCTACCGTCAACGCCGAGAAATTTATGGGCATTGTCCGCAAGCACCTTGCCTTTGAAGAACTGACCCCCACTCTCTTGCGGGAAATGATCGAGAAAATTGTGGTGCATGAGTGCAGCTATGATGAGAACGGCACCCGCAGGCAGGACATTGAGATTTATTACAGCTTTGTCGGCAAGATTGACTTGCCCGAATAACCGCCCGACCTATCCGACACAATGGCCAAGTGTCGGATAGGAACGGCAAAATTTTTTGCACTTCTATTGCTTCTTTATCACACATAAGCAAAGTCCCAGGGTATCAAGCAACTCATGGCCGGAGGCGGCGTAGCATTCATCGGTACCGTTCTTGTACCACTTCTGTCCAGTCTATTTGCATGACCTGCTCCGCCAATCACAAAAACAGCGTGAAAGGAGGCTGATGTGCTGTGGAATTTATATGGACAGCCATCGAAGAGTGGGTTAAGAGCATACTGGTAGGCGGCATCGTCAATGCCTTGGCTGGGATGTTCGATTCTGTAAACAATCAGGTAGCAGATATCTCCGGTCAGATTGCCCTTACCCCCCAGGGCTGGAACGCATCCATTTTCAACATGATCCGCTCCCTTTCAGACTCCATCATTCTCCCCATCGCCGGAGCCATTCTGGCCTTTGTCATGACCCTGGAGCTGATCCAGATGATTACCGACAGGAATAACCTTCATGACATGGATACCTGGATGTTTTTCAAATGGGTATTCAAAAGCGCCGCCGCAGTCCTGATTGTGTCCAACACCTGGAACATCGTCATGGGCATCTTTGAGGCAAGCCAGAGCGTTGTTTCCAATGCCTCTGGGCTGATTCAAGGCAGTACCGCCATCGACATTTCCACGGTCACTACAGATCTGGAGACCCGGCTTATGGAGATGGAGCTTGGGGAACTGTATGGGCTGTGGATTCAGGCACAGCTTGTGGGCATCACCATGTGGGCCCTTACCATCTGCATCTTCATTGTCATTTACGGACGGATGATTGAAATTTATCTGGTAACATCCCTCGCCCCCATCCCCATGGCCGCCATGCTGGGAAAAGAATGGGGCGGCATGGGCCAGAACTACCTGCGCTCCCTTCTGGCCCTGGGATTTCAGGCCTTCCTGATTATTGTCTGCGTGGCAATTTACGCAGTTCTTGTGCAGAACATCGCAGTCCAACCGGATATCTCCACGGCAATCTGGACCTGTATGGGCTACACAGTTCTTTTGTGCTTTACCCTGTTCAAGACAGGATCCCTGTCCAAATCCATATTCAATGCCCACTGATGAAAGGCGGAATCAAAATGGCTTATGTACCTATCCCAAAAGATCTGACCAAGGTGAAAACCAAGGTCCTGTTCAACTTAACAAAGCGGCAGTTAATCTGCTTCGGCGCCGGCGCACTGATTGGTGTTCCGGCGTTTTTCCTTCTGAAGGATTTTCTCGGAAGCAGTGCCGCATCCATGTGCATGATTGTCCTCATGCTCCCCTTCTTCCTTATGGCTCTGTACGAGAAAAACGGCCGGCCTTTGGAGAAGGTTGTGTGGGACATGATACAGGTTTCCTTTATCCGTCCCAAGGTAAGGCCGTACAAAACCAAAAACTACTACGCCCTGCTTCAGCGGCAGAGGCAGCTTAACCAGGAGGTATCCCGTATTGTTCTTCAAGTTCCTGCAAAAAAAGCCGAAAGACAAAACGCAAAGGCCGGCCGGAAGAAAGCTGAGCCGGGCAGAAAGAAAGGAGATTGCCCAGGCAGTTGAACGGGCAAAGCGGACGAATCCCAAGGAGAAATCCGCCCAGGACACCATCCCCTTTCAGCGGATGTGGCCGGACGGCATCTGCCGTGTCCGGGAAGGGTTCTATAACAAAACCATTCAGTTTCAGGATATCAACTACCAGCTGAGCCAGAACGATGACAAAGCCGCCATCTTCGATTCCTGGTGTGATTTCCTGAACTATTTTGACAGCTCCATTCACTTTCAGCTTTCCTTTCTCAACATGGCTGCCAGCCGGGAGACCTTTGCCAGAAGCACCCGCATTCCCCTCAAGGGAGATGATTTTGACAACATCCGAAAGGAGTATTCCCAGATGCTGGAAAACCAGCTGGCCAAGGGAAACAACGGTCTGGTCAAAACCAAATATCTCACCTTCACCATCCAGGCGGACAACCTGCGAACAGCCAAGCTGAGGCTGGAGCGCCTGGAGATAGATATTCTCAACAACTTCAAGCAGATCGGCGTATCCGCCCGGTCCCTGGACGGAAAGGAGAGGCTTGCTCAGCTTCACACCATCTTCCACATGGATGAGCAGTTCCCCTTCCGGTTCCAGTGGGATTGGCTTCCCGCCACCGGTCTTTCCGTAAAAGATTTTATTGCCCCCAGCTCCTTTGCATTCCCCTCCGGGAGGCAGTTCTCCATTGGAAAAACCCTGTGCTCCGTGGGATTCCTGCAGATTCTTGCGCCGGAAATGAACGACCGGATGCTGGTGGATCTTTTGGACACGGAAACCTCCATGATTGTAACCATGCATATCCAGTCCATGGATCAGGTCAAGGCTATCAAAACGGTGAAGCGGAAGATTACCGACCTGGACCGAGCCAAAATTGAGGAGCAGAAAAAGGCTGTGCGGGCCGGTTATGACATGGACATCATTCCTTCGGATCTGGCCACCTACGGTGCGGAGGCAAAAAAGCTTCTCCAGGATCTGCAGAACCGGAACGAGCGGATGTTTCTGGTCACATTTCTGATTCTGAACACCGGCAGCACCCAGCGTGAGCTGGACAACACCATTCTCCAGGCCAAGTCCATCGCCCAGAAATACAACTGCCAGCTGGTCAGCCTGGACTTTCAGCAGGAAGAGGGGCTTGTCAGCTCCCTGCCCCTGGGTGAGAACCGCATCCAGATCCAGCGGGGGCTTACCAGCTCCAGCACCGGCATCTTTGTTCCCTTTACCACCCAGGAGCTGTTCCAGATTGGTCCGGAGGCCCTTTACTGCGGCATCAACGCCCTATCCAACAACCTCATCATGGTGGACCGGAAACTGCTGAAAAATCCCAACGGCCTGATTCTGGGCACCCCCGGCTCCGGAAAGAGCTTTTCTGCCAAGCGGGAGATTGCCAACAGCTTCCTGCTGACAGACGACGACATCATCATCTGTGATCCCGAATCGGAATACACCCCCTTGGTGGAGCGGCTTCACGGCCAGGTAATCCACATTTCGCCCACCTCCGAAGACTACATCAATCCCCTGGACCTGAACCTGGACTACTCGGATGACGAAAGCCCCCTGTCCCTGAAAAGCGATTTTGTGCTGTCCCTGTGCGAACTGATTGTGGGCGGCAAGGACGGCCTCTGCCCGGTGGAAAAGACCATTATTGACCGGTGTGTCCGGCTGGTCTATACCAAGTACCTGAACGATCCCAGGCCGGAAAACATGCCCATCCTGCAGGACCTGTACACCCTGCTCCGCAGTCAGGAGGAAAAGGAAGCCCAGCACATTGCAACCGCCCTGGAAATCTATGTCACTGGCTCTCTAAATGTGTTCAACCACCGGACCAACACAGATATCTGCAATCGGGTTGTGTGCTACGACATCAAGGATCTGGGCAAGCAGCTGAAGAAAATCGGCATGCTCATTGTGCAGGATCAGGTCTGGAACCGGGTAACCGTTAACCGAGCCGCCCGAAAGTCCACCCGCTACTACATCGACGAGATGCACCTGCTTCTGAAGGAGGAGCAGACCGCCAGCTATACCGTGGAAATCTGGAAGCGGTTCCGGAAGTGGGGCGGCATACCCACCGGCATTACCCAGAATGTAAAGGACCTGCTGGCCTCCCGGGAGGTGGAGAACATCTTCGAAAACTCCGACTACATTTACATGCTGAATCAGGCAGGAGGCGACCGGGAGATTCTGGCACGGCAGCTGGGCATCAGCCCCCAGCAGCTGTCCTATGTGAAGCATTCTAACGAGGGAGAAGGGCTTTTGTTCTATGGGTCTGTGATTCTGCCCTTTGTGGATCATTTCCCCAAGGACACGGAGCTCTACCGGATCATGACCACCAAGCCCCAGGAACTGAAAAAGGAGGAAACAAACCATGGATAACCAATTCTTGTACCAGAATTCCACGATTTTCTTTGAGTACGCCCTGGAAAGGCAGCGCAGAAAACTGCTTGCCGCAATGGCGGATGCTGCCCCTGCCGCAGAAGTTGCTGTGGAGGATGCTATCCCATTAAGTGACTTGGGACAAATCGGCCTGTCCCGGCTGATTACCCTCTGGGTGGAAATCCAGCGGCAGAACGGATCCGGGATTCTGAATCTGGAAGGCACACCCCAGGAACTGCTTTTCAGGCTGGTTTCCCAGCTCTGGGAATATCACACCCAGAATATCTTCTATAGCCCGGTGGGTCTGGCTGTCTATGCAGAGCTTCAGTTCATGATGGAATCCCTCGCCTCGGGAGAATGGTTTGAATAAGGCATCCCGGCTCCGGTTCACGAAGGAGGAAATCATAGATTCCGGTCTGCTGAAAAAGAGAAAACAGATAGGCCATCCCTATGCACCTCAGGCGGCTGGAAAATTATCCGACGCCATATTGAACCTTTCTGCTGACGCTGTTTCCAACGCTCTTGATAAAGGGATTGAGAAAGCCGACCAGGATAATGTCGGGATTGACAGCGCCCGGGCAGTTCAGCGTACTGCCCGGACTGGAGGAAGGCTTCTGATGAACGGTGGCAAAAGAAAAAGGATTAGGGACACTTCCTCTGTGCCTGATGCAGGTACCGTCCAAAGTGTCCCAGGTGTCAGCAATCCCCGCTCCAGACAGCTTCAGAAGCAGGCTATAAAAAAGCAGTATGCCGCCGCCAGGAGAGCAAAACAGACAGGCAGGACCATTCACCAGACGACAAAAAACGCCCGAAAGGCCGCCCAAAAGACTGCCAAAGAAACCAGAACAATTGCCTGGTTTCTCTGGAGGCACCGGAAAAGTGCCATTGTGGTGGGTGTGTTTGCAGTTCTTGTGTGCTTTATCATGGCCACCCTGTCTACGGAGTCCATCATTGTGGCAGGAGCAGGTGCTGCGGCGGGCGGAGCCACTTTCCCCTGCACAGATGAAGACATGCTGGGTGCGGAAGAAGCCTACGCCGCCATGGAGGCAGATCTGCAGAGAAAGCTGGATAACTACGAAAGCACCCACGATTATGATGAGTACCGATATGACGTGGATGAAATTCAGCATGATCCCTATGTCCTGATTGCCTTACTCACCGCCTATCACCAGGGCCCCTGGACCCTGGATGAGGTGCAGGGTACGCTTCAGATGTTCTTCGACAGGCAGTACATCCTCAGAGAGTCCGTCATCACGGAAGCCGGGAATCCAGACGCAGAAAACCCGGAGGCGTATCAGATTTGCACCGTGACCCTGGAAAACTTTAATCTCTCCCACCTTCCCATCTACATCATGGGAGAGTCCCAGATTTCCATGTATGCAATGTACATGGCTACCCTGGGAAACCGGCCGGATCTCTTTCCCAGAAGCCAATATCCCCACGCCTCCATCCTGGAAGGGTATCTGGACTATGACATTCCGGAGGAAGCCCTGGAAGATCCCCGATTCGCCCAGATGATCCGGGAAGCAGAAAAATACTTGGGCTTCCCTTATGTATGGGGCGGCTACTGCCCAGCCACCTCCTTTGACTGCTCCGGGTATGTGAGCTGGATTATCAACCATTCCGGATGGAATGTGGGACGGCTGGGGGCGATAGGACTGTACAACCTGTGCACCCCGGTCTCTTCTCAAGACGCCAAACCCGGAGACCTGGTTTTTTTCCAGGGCACCTACGAAACCGACGGCATGTCCCATGTAGGGCTGTATGTGGGAAACGGCATGATGATCCACTGCGGCACTCCCATTTCCTACGCTGACCTGCGCACTGTCTATTGGCAGACATATTTTTACGGCTTCGGCAGACTGCCGGAGCCATGAAAGGAGAATTTGTATATGAACCCGAAAATTGAAAAACTGCGGACTGAACGAGCAAAGGTTCTGGAGAAACTGAACCGCCTCCAGAGCCGCCGGGAGGCTCTGGACGAGAAGATTACAGAGCTGGAAAACCTGGAAATCATCGGCGTTGTCCGGGAAGTGGGAATGTCCCCCGAACAGCTGGCCGCATTTCTGAACCGGAATCCGGCACAGCATCCCCTGCCTGTACAGGAGGTGACGGAGAATGGTTAAAAGAAAGCGATTTGTCTCCCTGCTTCTTCTACTGGTCCTGCTGGGTACACTCTTTGTTACCCCCGTGTGGGCCACAAAGGAAGAAGACGGCACCGAGCCTACCCAGTCCACAGAATCCACCGAACCGCCTTCCGAAACCACTCCGGAAAACGCCTTTGGCGAGCCCTCGGACTTTATGACCAAGGATCTGCTGTTTGACAGGGAATCCAACAAGCAGTTCATCGTCGTCCAGGACCGAAGCGGAAATATTTTTTACATCATCATTGACTACGATGCCCCCGTGGACGAAAGCCAGGAACAGTATAAGACCTACTTCCTCAATCCTGTGGACCTGGAAGACCTGCAGGGATTGACGGACAACAATGAAGCCTTCCCCACCACCTGCACCTGTACGGATAAATGTGGCCCAGGACAGGTCAACATGAGCTGTTCCCTCTGCGCCGCCAATATGACCGAGTGTGCCGGGCAGGAGGCACCTGCCTCCACAGTCCCCACAACCACTCCCATTCCCCAGGTCGGCGGCGAAACGGCTACCTCCGCTGGGATGTCGTCCATCGCACCCCTGGTGATTCTGGTTGTGATAGCCGTCGGAGCACTGGGATACGGGGTGTTCCGGAAAGGCAAGGCCGCCAAGCCCCAGAAAGAGGATCCGGACGACTTTATCTATGAGGAGGAGGAAGAACAGGAAACCGGTGATGAGGAGGCTGAGGAAGAATGACCCGCTTTACAAACAGTCCCTATGAGAAAATTATGACCCAAGTCCCCCGGGGCAGGAAGGAAACTTCCTGCCCTTCTCTTCCAGAAAATCATGAATGCTATGGATGCGGCAACTACGGCAGTCCCTGTGTCGGCTTCTGCCACCGGGAACTGCTCAAAAACCACACCTCAATCCAAAACGAGAAAGGAGTGAAACCCCATGAAACTGGTAGTGGCTGAAAAGCCCTCAGCAGCCCAGAGCTTTGCAAAAGTCCTGGGTGCCGACAACCGGAAAGAAGGCTGGTGGGAAGGCAATGGATATGTGGTAAGCTGGTGCGTGGGTCATCTGGTTGAATTGACTCCGCCGGAAGGCTACAACGAAAAATACCGGAAATGGCGGAAAGAAGATCTTCCCATCATCCCCAGCCAGTGGCTGTACCGGATCTGCCCCGCTACCCGTAAGCAGTTCCAGGTACTTAAAAGGCTCATGGAAAGAAAAGATGTAGACAGCCTCATCTGCGCAACGGATGCCGGGCGGGAGGGCGAACTAATCTTCCGCCTGGTGTACACAATGTGCGGATGCCGAAAGCCTTTTGAGAGGCTGTGGGTCTCCTCCATGGAAGATTCTGCAATCCGGGAGGGTATTCAAAATCTGAAACCGTCCAAGGAATATGACGCTTTGTATGAAGCAGCCCTCTGCCGGGCCCAGGCCGACTGGTTGGTTGGCATGAACGGGACCCGGCTTTTTTCCTGCCTGTACGGCCAGACGCTGAATGTGGGACGGGTGATGACACCGACTCTTGCCATGGTTGTTGCCCAGGAGGCGGAGATTGGGGCATTCAAATCAGAACCGTTCTACACGGTAGAACTGTCCCTTCCCGGCTTTACTGCCGTCAGCCAGCGCATAAAGGATAAGGCAGAAGCCACCGCCGTCTGCAAACGCTGTGCAGGCGGAACTGTCACGGTGAAAAAGGTGGAGCGCAAGGATAAGTCGGAAAAGCCGCCAGCCCTCTATGACCTGACCACTCTCCAACGGGATGCCAACCGCCTATTGGGATACACAGCCCAGCAGACACTGGATTACCTGCAGAACCTCTACGAAAAGAAGCTCTGCACCTATCCCCGGACGGACTGCCGGTATCTGACTTCAGATATGGCTGATGGTCTGCCGGACCTGGTGCAGATCACCGCCGGCATGATGCCCTTTACCGCTGACATAGAGCTTCATTGCACCGTAGACCAGGTCATAAATGACCGAAAAGTAACCGACCATCATGCAGTGATTCCCACCCGGGAATTGCAGAAATGCAATTTTGAGGCTCTTCCTAAAGGCGAATTTGCAATTTTGCAATTGGTATGCACCCGCCTTCTCTGCGCAGTGGGCACCCCCTGCCTCTGGACGGAGACGGAAGCCACCCTGGACAAAAACAGTGTTCCCTTCACTGCCAAGGGAAGGCAGACCCTGCAAACGGGATGGAAACAGTTCCTCCCCAGTACAGAATCCAAGCCAGACCCTGCTTTGCCAAATCTGGCCATTGGAGAGCAATATGCCGTGCAGGGTTCCCGGGTCAAGGAAGGCAAAACCACCCCGCCCAAACACTTCACAGAGGATACTCTGCTCCACGCCATGGAAACTGCCGGAAAAGACAATATGCCGGATGATGCAGAACGCAAAGGGCTGGGCACCCCTGCTACCCGGGCAGGAACGATTGAAAAGCTTATACGGATTGGCTTTCTGGAACGAAAAGGAGTAAAGAAGGCCAGGCATTTACTCCCTACCCAGAAAGGGTCTGCACTGGTAGAAGTAATGCCGGAGATACTGCGTTCTCCGGCTATGACGGCAGAGTGGGAATATCAGCTGCTGGAGATTGAGAACCGCAGATGTCGGCCCGAGGACTTTATGGCGGGTATCTGCTGGATTCTGCAAGACCTGGTAAAAACTGAGAAAGGAGAAAGACCTCATGGACGAAAAAAGAACCACTAACAGAGAACGGCTGCAGGAAATCACGGCAGGCATTGAACAGGGCATTAAAGAGCTGTTCGAGAGCGAAAAATACAGGCAATATCTTTCCGTCATGTCCAGGTTCCACCGCTACTCCGTAAATAACACCATACTCATCTACATGCAGCGGCCGGACGCCACATTGGTGGCTGGATTCACCAAGTGGAAAAATCAGTTTGAGCGCCATGTAAAAAAAGGCGAACGAGGCATTACCATTATTGCCCCCACCCCATATAAGAAGAAAGTTGAGGAAGCCAAACGAGATCCTGACACCCAGGCACCCGTTCTGGACAGCGATGGCAAGGAAGTTATGGAAGAAAGAGAAATTGTAATCCCCATGTTCCGTCCGGTGAAGGTGTTTGATGTAAGCCAGACGGATGGCAAGCCTCTTCCTGAGCTTGCCTCCCCCCTGTTCGGTTCAGTGCCGCACTATAAAGCCTTTCTGGAGGCTTTACGCCGCTCCGCCCCGGTCCCCATGGAATTCGAACCCATGGCACCCGATATGGACGGCTATTTTTCCCCAGGCCAGCAGCGGATTGCCCTTCGGGAAGGCATGAGCCAAGTACAGACCATATCATCTGCTGTTCATGAAATTGCCCACAGCAAGCTCCATGATCCCAAGCTGCTGGGAGCAAAGCCCACCTGGAAAATTGTTATGGTCAGCGACGAGGGAACAAAGAGGGATTTGCAGTTGGGCTTTGACACAGAGGCAGAAGCAGAATTGGCTGCCGCCGGAGAAAACTGGCAGTATGTGGACGAGAATCAGTTTGCATGGCATCTTGAGGTTGAGGAAGACACGAATTCCACAAAGCAGATTACCAGAAACCGCAGGACAGAAGAAGTTGAAGCCGAAAGCATCTCCTATGCGGTCTGCCAGTATTTCGGCATTCAGACCGGAGAAAACAGCTTCGGATACATTGCTTCCTGGTCCAAGGACAAAGAATTGGAAGAGCTGAAGGCCAGCCTGGAGACAATCAACAAGACCTCCTGCGAGTTAATTGACCAAATTGAGCAGCACTATAAAGAGATATGCAAAGAACAAGGCATTCTGCTGACCGAATCTCCAGTACCGGTCCAAACATGCATACAGCCGCAACCTGATGACCTGGCTTTTCTCTCTCAGAAAGGGAACTGTTATGCCATTTACCAGGTAAACGGGACGGCTCCTCCCAATGTGCGCTTCATGAATCTGGATTGGCTGAAGTCTCGCAACCTCTTAGTAGACCGCAGCAATTATGACCTGGTTTACACCGGCCCCGTCGAAAACCTAGGTGATACGGAGGATGTGCTGGAAAAGCTGTATGAACAGTTCAATCTGCAAAGACCGGAGGATTTCTACGGCACCTCCATGAGTGTCAGTGACATCGTTGCACTTAAGCGGGATGGTCGTGTATCCTATCATTACTGCGACAGCATAGGCTTTGCAGAGATTCCCGGTTTTCTTCCGGCCAGCCCTTCAAAATCGGTGGATCTTTCCCAAACAACGCCTAAAGGAGATGGCATACCCAAAAAGCCCTCTGTGATGGAGCAGTTAAAAGGCTTTCCCAAACCAGAGCATAAAAAAACAGCGCACAAAGACCGTGCTGAAATGGAGATTTAATATGAATACCTTTACCTTTGAGGAAACTAACCTTCTATGCATTTACAACACCGGAAGCCGTACCGGTCTGATTGAAGCCCTGACGGATATGCGGCAGGAGCTGGCCCCGGATGAGGACCATCTCAGGAGTCTGACGGACAGTGTCCTGGATAAGCTTCAGAACATGACCGATGACCAGTTTGCACAGCTGGAGCTATACCCGGATTTTGGTGAATAACAAAGTTGGTTCATCCTACCACCCAGCCCTATAAATGGAAGCAGGAAATCCATTGTGATTTCCTGCTTTTCTTTTAATCCACCCACAATAAAATCCAATTCATAAAACAGGAGGAACATATATATGGACACCAATAACCTGAACTATTTGCTATACGAAAAAATGAGTGACGAGCAGGACATCTTCCGTGACTGGCTGAAAAGCCTGCCCCGTGAAGAAATGCTGTACCACACCTATGAATATTCCGTTCGGGAAGACATCGTAATGGCCATGGAAAACATAGAACTGACAGATGCTCAGGCAAAAGCTCTGCTGGATTCCCCCACTCCCCTGGCCGATATCTACCGCAATTTTCAAAAGTTGGAAACGGATCACATGGATATAATCCGGGACTGCATTGAAAACCGTGCAAACGATATATGCGAAGAAAACGAGCAGAAAAGAGGCTCTGTTTTGGTAGTGGAACCAGGAAAGAACCCCTACACCAAAGATATTTCCTTTTCTCTGGAATCTCTGCAGCAGCAGGTAGGCGGATATATTCAGGCAGTGTATCCCTTTAAGGAGCCGGTAGCCCTGATATGCAACGAGGAAGGCAAACTGGAAGGCCTCCCTCTGAATCGTGCACTGAAAGACGATGAGGGAAATATTTATGATATCGTTGCAGGAACTTTCCTCATCGTCGGCCTTGGAGCCGAAGATTTTGCCCCTCTCTCCCCCGAGCTGTCTGCCCACTTTGCAGATTTCTTCAAAACACCGGAACTTTTTATCAAGGTAAATGGAAAGCTCGCTGTCATTCCTGCAGAAGATGCCAATTCCGAGCCTCCCCTATACCTGCATTCCGCGGCCTATGCCTCGGAACACGGTGAGATAAACCTCTACCTGTCTTCCAACCACGCAAACATTGCCTGCAAGGAGGCCATTGAAAAGGCCATTCGCAGTCACTACAACGGCAGCCACTTGGACACCCAGGAAGCCCTAAGAGAAATTCTGCAGAAGTTCGGCCCAGAGCGTGTGCAGTTCATTTTGGCAAACACCGCCATTCACAAGGATTGGGACGCCAGGATTTCCCCCGAGAACAAGTCCTGGGCAAGAACCATTCCCATGCCACAGGAAGCAGATTCCGGAAGACTAGCAGCCTACGTCATCGACCAGGTCCATCCCGGTCTCACGAATCTGCTTATCAATCAAGCAAGAGCCACCTTCTCCACCCCGGAAAAATCCTCTGTCCTTCAGAAACTGAAGCAGGAACCGGCAATACGCAGTTCCGCTCCAACCAAAAAGCACGAACCAGAGCGATGAGCCACCCAAAACGCAAGCGGAACCTCCAGCTGAATTTCCGGGTATCACCAGAGGAGTTATCTCAAATCGAGGCGAAAATGCAGAAGTTCGGTACCAGGAACCGAGAGGCGTTCCTTCGAAAGATGGCATTGGACGGATATGTGGTAAAGCTGGATCTTACGGAACTGAAGGAACTGATTTCCCTGCTTCGCTACTCCAGCAACAACCTCAACCAACTGACCCGCCGGGTACACGAAACCGGAAGAATCTACGAGGCGGATCTGGAGGATATTTCACAACGGCAGAAACAGCTTTGGGAGGGCGTAAAGAAAATACTTGCAACTCTATCCAGGGTTACATAAACGGCCTAACCCCTTTTATTGCAGAAGGAGTGGCATTGTGTTGTCGCTCCTTTCTTGCTATTTCTTCCTGTAGATATTTTGATGCAACCATATTTTTCACAACAAAAACACCTTATACACACAATTGAAAGGCGGAATTTTCATGGCAACCACCCGCATCATACCGCTACACATTGGCAAAGGTCGAACAGAGAGCCGTGCAATCAACGATATCATCGGCTATGTGGCAAATTCGGAGAAAACTGATGACGGAAGACTTATCGCCAGCTTTGCGTGCGACAGCCGGACGGCAGATGCCGAATTTCTATTGGCGAAGAGCCAGTATATTGCCACTACGGGACGGGTTCGTGGAAATGATGATGTGATTGCATACCATATACGTCAGTCCTTTGTCCCTGGCGAGGTGACTCCCGAGGATGCCAACCGGGTTGGGGTTGAATTTGCAAAGAGGTTCACCAAGGGCAACCACGCATTTATTGTCTGCACCCACATCGACAAAGCCCATATCCATAACCATATCATCTGGAGCGCCGTCAACCTGGACTGCGGCCGGAAATTCCGGAACTTCTGGGGCAGCACAAAGGCTGTTCGTCGTTTGAGTGATACCATCTGCATTGAAAACGGTCTTTCCATAGTGGAAAATCCGAAACCCCGTGGAAAAAGCTACGACCAATGGCTGGGAGATCAGGTAAAGCCTACCCACCGGGAACTTTTGCGCGCTGCCATTGACAACGCTCTATCACAAAAGCCTGCTGACCTGGACGAGCTGCTGAATCTGCTCCGGGAATTCGGCTGCGAAGTCTCCCTCCGTGGTCAATTTTATCGCCTGAAGCTCCCTGGTTGGAACAAGCCCGCACGTTTAGAAAGTCTGGGCAAAGGCTATACAATGGACGATTTGCTTTCCGTGCTGTCCGGCAAAAGCACCCACACTCCCCTACCCGTTCGGAAAAAGCCGGAGAAAGTCAATCTTCTGGTAGATATCCAAGCGAAGCTGCAAGCCGGAAAAGGAGCCGGATATGAACGGTGGGCCAAGATTTTCAATCTGAAGCAAATGGCACAAACCATGAACTATCTCACTGAGCATAACCTGCTGGATTATGCCCTATTGGAAGAAAAAGCCACAGCAGCCTCGAACCTCCATAAGGAATTGGTCGAAAAAATCAAAGCCACAGACAAACGCATAGCAGAAGTTTCTAGTCTTAGAACCCACATCATTAACTATTTCAGAACCCGGGATATATACACCGCATATCGAAAAACCGGATATTCCAAAATGTTCTTGGGAGAACACGAAACTGATATTCTTCTTCACAGGACCGCAAAGAAGACATTTGATGATTTGGGATTAAAAAAGCTTCCCACTATCAGGAACCTTCAATTGGAATATACAAAGCTCCTTGCTCAAAAGAAAAAATTCCGTGCTGAGTATAGATCCTCCCGGCAAGAGATGCGCAATCTATTGTCCGTAAAAGCCAATGTGGATCGCCTGTTGAATATGGATACCGCTACACCCCAAGCTAAAAGTCATGTACATGAAAATCAGCGATAAGGAGTAACATTCCCCTGTCCTAGTTACAGAAGCGGGGTGCTATTGGATATATCTTCCAGTAGCACCCCGCTGTTTTTATTTTGAATGATTGGGCAACTTTATAACGTTATCACATCGTGCGTTGGACAAAATTATAGCTTATCAGATTCCGCTTTCCATTTAGGTTCGCCTGTTGCTAGCTGCAAAATCTCCATTTTATCCGCAAGGATCCGGTACCTTCCTGAAACTACTGGGAACATTGAAAGAAAGTAATCACATCCGTCATCGCATTCTACCTCTGGCTTCACGCACCATCCGCTGTCCGTCTGGACAAAGCAGTTCATACAGACTTCAGGAATCACACCATCAAACCAACTCATCATACCGCCCCCAAAATAATTTTGCTTATTATATCACAAATTTCACAATTAGTGAAGCATCACTAACTAAAGATATGTAAATAGGTTATCTTATTAGTGATAAACTGCTAAGGAGGGACGATATGAACACCGCAGAGGCGATTGCCCGACGGATCCGCGAATTGTGTCGTCAGCGAGGTATTACCCCAAATGGACTAAGCAACATCTCTGCTGTTCCTCAGGCCACGGTAAAAAGCATTCTAAATGGAGAAAGCCAAAATCCGGGAACCGTCACCATCAAGAAACTTTGCGATGGGTTGGAGATTACTCTGGGTGAATTCTTCTCCACCCCAGAGTTTGATGCCTTGGAGCAGGAAATAAAATAAGGCCATGAAGCATGTAACGCTTCATGGCCTTTTTGGTTAAAGAAAACCACCAGCTCATCTGGTGGTTCCAAAAAGCTTCAGCTATGAATAGTGTAAATGATACTCTAATAGTTGACCACAGTGACACTGAATAAGTTTACCACTA
>OESA01000254.1_pt1 | contig 16238 bp, 15 predicted proteins | sample 1540101 | NCBI WGS metagenome assembly OESA01 (sample SAMEA3891891, study PRJEB23780) | metagenome | biome: terrestrial biome; feature: animal house; material: Caecal content | place: Italy | collected 2015-05-05 | reverse complement strand
CCCCCGGGCGCGGATATGTTACAATAGGAACCAGGATCTGAAGGACCACCCTCACCACCCGGGACCCTGTGCAGGGGGCGCGGGCGGCTGCCCAAAACCATCGGAGGGAAATGCAAGTATGCCAAAAGAAGCCCATAAAGTGGTGGTCATCGGCCACCGCAACCCGGATACCGATTCCATCTGTTCCGCCATCGCCTATGCGGAGCTGAAAAACAGGACCAGCGACCTGGTCTGCGAGCCCCGCCGCGCCGGCAAGATGAACCAGGAGACCCAGTTTGTCCTGCAGAAGTTCGGGGTGGAGCCGCCCCGGATGTGCACCGACGTCAACCCCAAGATCCGCGACGTGGATTACCGCGAGATGGAAGGGGTGGACGGCTCCATCAGCCTCCGCCGCGCCTGGGAGATCATGCGGGACCGGGACATCGACACCCTGCCGGTGGTCAGCCCGGAGGGCGACCTGCTGGGCGTCATCACCGTCAAGGACATCGCCACCGCCAACATGGACGTGTTCGACACCGCCGTGCTGGCCAAGACCCACACCACCTATAAGAACATCCTCGAGACGCTGGGCGGCGAGATGGTGGTGGGCAGCGAGGACGGGGTGTGCACCGCCGGCAACGTCCACATCGGCACCGCCACCCCCGAAATGCTGGAGAGCGCCGTGGAAAAGGGGGACATCGTCATCCTGACCAACCGCTACGAGAGCCAGCTGTGCGCCATCGAGCAGGAGGCCTCCCTCCTGATCATCTGCAACGACTCCAAGGTGGCCAAGACCATCCACCGCATTGCCGCCGAGACCGGCGTGGACATCATGACCGTCCCCTTCGACACCTACGCCGCCGGCAAGCTCATCAGCCAGTGCGCCCCCATCTCCTACTATATGACCACCCAGAACATCCTCAAGTTCACCCGGGTGACCCCGGTGGCCGACGTGACCCGGGTCATGGCCAAGAACCGCCACCGCTATTTCCCGATCCTGGACGAGAACGGCAAATACTGCGGCATGGTCAGCCGCCGCAACATCATCAACCTGAGCAAGCGGCGGATCATCCTGGTGGACCACAACGAGGCCACCCAGGCGGTGGAGGGCTTTGACCAGGCCGAGATCCTGGAGATCATCGACCACCACCGGATCGGCAGCCTGGAGACCAGCGGCCCGGTCTACTTCCGCAACCAGCCGGTGGGCTGCACCGCCACCATCGTCACCCAGATGTACGACGAGCAGGGGGTGGAGATCCGCCCCCAGATCGCCGGGCTGATGCTGGCGGCCATCCTGTCCGACACTTTGATGTTCCGCAGCCCCACCTGCACCCCTCTGGACGAAAAGACCGCCCGCCGCCTGGCCACCATCGCCGGGGTGGATGTGGAAGAGTTCGCCTCCGAGATGTTCGAGGCAGGCGAAAAGCTGGACGGCAAGACCCCCGAGGAAGTGTTTTTGCAGGATTTCAAGGTGTTCATGTGCGGGGACCTGCGGTTCGGCGTGGCCCAGGGCAGCTATATGACCCACAAAAACCTGCAGGCGGCCCAAAACCTGCTGATGCCTTATCTGGAGGAGGCCCGCCGCAAGCAGAACGTGGAGGACCTGTATATGATGCTGACCGAGGTGCCCCGCAAGGAGAGCGTGGTGATCTGCACCGGCCGCCACGCCCCCGAGATGCTGCGGGCTGCCTTTGACCGGGAGCCGGAGGCCGACGGCGGCTGGGTGCTGCCGGGGGTCATCAGCCGGAAAAAGCAGTTCATCCCGGCCATGATGGACGCCTACCAGGAACTGTAAGGAGAAAAACGTTCCCTGTCAAATCAAACCGGGGGTGAAACAGGATGTTCAACTTTTTGAAAGACAAGGACCGCACCCCGCCCGCCCTGCCCGAAGGGACGGTGCGCCGCCGCTATGTGGTGTCGGGCCGGGTGCAGGGGGTGGGCTTCCGCTACCGGGCCCGGTATGCCGCCGGCCAGCTGGGCCTGACCGGCTGGGTGGAAAACGAGGACGACGGCACCGTCACCCTGGAAGTCCAGGGCGACCCCGCCCTTTTTGCCCGGATGTTCGACATGATCGCCGCGGGAGGCTATATCCAGATCACCGGCATCCGCTCCCAGGATGTGGAGCCCGACCCCTGGGCCCGAGGCTTCTCGGTGCGGGGATATTAAAAACAGCAAAAACGTCAAAAAGAACCCCGCCGTCCTGTGCATTGTGCTGCACGGACGGCGGGGTTTGTTTTTATGCGGTGTAGCTCTTTTTCTCCCGTCTCTGTCGTTAATCCGGCTTGTCCTCAGAAGAACTGCTGAAATCGTTGAGAATAAACATTTTATAAGCCCGATTGGCAATAACCCTGGTTTCTGCAAAATCAAAACCACCGCCGATAATACCACCAACGACAGGGACAGCTTTGCCAATATTGATAAGGCCTTTGCTTCCTAATTTGGTAAGGAATCGAAAACCTACTTTTTGATTGATCTTCACAAGAACTTCGCCAGGAATTTTTTTAACCATTGCCATTGCGAATTTGTTTCCAAAACCTATGCCGATCCTTTTAATTACATTGTCAACAGCAACGCCGGCCAAGCAGGCGTAAACCAATGTCTGTACCTGGTCGCAGTTTACGTCATAGCCGCCCATGTAAGCAATGCAGGAAATCATTCGTATTTGTACATACATAACGCTTCCAATATTTGCTGGAATGGCGACGGGAAGAACAATAAGACCACCTAGACCGGCAAGAAATCCGGATGTAGTGCATTTTGCGATTTGATACCGAATACAGGATTTGGCAGCTTCTTCGACACTAGAATGCTTTTGCAGATAGTCGTTAGCCATATCAGCAATAGGCAGACTGACTTTTGGAATGCCATCAATGGCTTGAGAATACAACTTGTCAAGCAGACTCATAATTTGGTCTTGTGTCAGTGTTTTTTCTTTTGCGATCATAAAAACCTCCATGTACGATGTGGAACGTGATGAGGGAAACGTAGCTTCCTAAACAGTAGATGTTTTTTTCGCGAATCGTGGCATACCCAGTCGATAGACATCATATCATGAATTGAAATTCTGTGCAAGACAAAAAGACCGCTGCACAGTAAAAAAGTGCAACGGTCGATATGTAAGCAAAAGTTCTTACCCTGCCACTTTCAGCGGGCTGTTGTCGGTCCAGAGGGTGCCGTCCAGCAGGCGGGTGAGGGCAAAGGTGCCCCCCGCCGAGACCCGGGCCGGGTCCAGGGCGAAGAAGTCGCTCTCCGACAGGTCTGCCGGGTCGGCGGCAGGGTCGTAGCCTACCACGCAGACCCAGTGGCCGTAGGTGTCGCTGGTGGAAATGTGGGGATAATTGACCACGTCCCAGCCGGCGCTGGTCAGGTGGTATTCCTCGGTGGAGGTGCGCTCCTGGTGCTTGGACACCCCGCTGACGGTGGTGTTCTGCAGATGGACGATCACCGGCCGGCCGGCGTTCAGCTCGCTGTAGAGCTTGTCCAGGCAGGCATCCAGATCGCCGGAAAAGCCGCTGTACCCCGCCGCCGACCAGACCGCCCCGTTCGACCACATGCCGGCCCCCGAGCTGACCGTCCCGTCCAGGACGGTGCGGGCGTAGCGCAGGGCATACAGGCTGCACTGGCCCGGGGCCTGGTTGCCGATGGAGAGGATCTGGTCCTCGTCAAAGTCCAGCATCTGGATGCCGTAGCGGTTTTCCAGGCCGGCGGCCAGGGCGCGGGGCAGGGCGGAGACCAGCAGGGCCAGCAGGAGCAGAAGCGCCGGCAGGATGCGGCGGGCGGCAGTGTGCATGGGAAAAGCCTTCTTTCTGGTGGATTTGTCAAAATGCGGCAAAAGATGTATACCAGAAAAAAGTATAAACGCTAAAAATGGTGAAAATGTGAGAACCGGCCGGTTTGGATGGAGAAAATCCGGCGCATTTTTTAGCAAAGATGCACAAGGCCCCGGGGCCCCTGTGGTGACAAAGGCCCCGGAATATGGTACAATGGCACAAAACAGAAAGGAGACGCCCTATATGGAACCCCTCATCAAATTCTGGCTGTTCCTGTGCCACTGGGTGGAGTTTGACACCTTTGAGACCGAAGAGGACCTGAACGACACCCTCGAGACCCTGGGCCGGGCCGGGCTGCCCTACAAGACCCGCACCCGCCGCACCCGGGAGGGGGCGGAGGAGCTTGTCCTCTATGTTAAAAACGCCGACCGGGATTACGCCCGGTACTGCACGGGGTGGCGTCCGTTTTGAAAAGCGGGGGCGCTGCCCGCCCCTGCAAAAAGCCATTGGAAAGGAATCGACCCATGAAACAACTGACTTTGTGCCGGGCCGCTGCCGCGGCGCTGTGCCTCCTGCTGCTGGCGGGGTGCGGCGCCGCGTCCTCCGGGCCGGCTTCTTCCGCCGGCGGGGCTTCCGCGGCGGCGACGGCGCCCGCGGACAGCGGGGCGGCCTGCACCTTCACCGACGACCTGGGCCGGGAGGTGACCCTGGAGGCCGCGCCCCGGCGGGTGGCGGCCCTCACCGGCAGTTATGCCGACATCTGGTGCACTGCCGGCGGCAGGGACACCCTGGTGGCCTCGGCCTCCGACGCCTGGACCGACTTTGACCTGGGCCTGGGGGAGGAAGTGGCCAACATCGGTGGGGCCATGGGGGTCAGCGTGGAAGAACTGCTGGCCGCCGCCCCCGACCTGGTGCTGGCCTCCACCAATATCCCCTCCAACCAGGAGATGCTGCCCGCTTTGGAGGCGGCGGGGGTGGATGTGGCCTTTTTCTCGGTGGACACCTTTGAGGATTATCTGCGGATGCTGGAGATCTGCACCGGCCTGACCGGCAGCCCGGAGGCCTACCAGACCTACGGCGAAGCCGTCGCGGAGGAGATCGAGGCGGCCCGGGCCCGGGCGGCCGCCGCCCTGGAGGAGCAGGGGCCTGAAAAAGTCCTCTATATCCGGGCGGCGGCCTCGGTGATCAAGCCCAAGGGCAGCAGCGGCACCGTGCTGGGGGAGATGCTGGCAGACCTGGGCTGCATCAACATCGCGGACCAGGACCAGAGCCTTTTGGAGGATCTGAGCATGGAGGCCATCCTGGCGGCGGACCCGGACAAGATCCTGATCGTGCTGCAGGGGGCGGACCCCGAGCCCGCCAAAGCGCAGCTGGAGGGGGAAGTGCTCTCCAACCCGGCCTGGCAGCAGCTGACCGCCGTCCGGGAGGGCAGGGTCTACTATATGGACAAGGACCTGTACCACCTCAAGCCCAACGCCCGGTGGGGCGAGGCCTACGACCATCTGGTGGAGATCCTGTATGGCGTCTAAACGCGGGGTGCTGGCGGTGACGGCGGCGCTGGCGCTGCTGGCGGGGGTGGTCAGCCTCTGCGTGGGCGCGGTGACGGTGCCGCCCGGCGAGCTGCTGGCCGCCCTGGCCGGCCGGGGCGAAGGGACCGGCGCCGCCATCGTCCTGTATGTGCGGCTGCCCCGGACGGCAGGCTGCCTGGCGGCGGGGGCCTGTCTGGCGGTGGCCGGCGCGGTGATCCAGACGGTGCTGGCCAACCCTCTGGCCTCCCCCAGTGTGATCGGCGTCAACGCGGGGGCCGGGGCGGCGGTGGCCCTGTGCTGCGCCCTGGCCCCCATGGCGGTGGGGCTGACCCCCATCGCCGCCTTTGGAGGGGCCTTCGGCAGCGCCATGCTGGTGCTGGCGGTCTCCCAGCGGGCGGGGGCCTCCCGGATGACCCTGATTTTGACCGGCGTGGCGCTGTCCAGCATCTTTTCGGCGGCGGTGGACCTGGTGGTCACTCTGGTGCCCGACGCGCTGAACGGCTATTCCGACTTCCGGGTCGGGGGGCTGGGCAGCGTCACCATGGCCCGGGTGGCTCCGGCCGCGGCGGTGGGGGCGGTGTGCCTGGCCGGGCTGCTGCTGCTGACCAACGAGCTGGACGTGCTGGCCCTGGGCACTGAAACGGCCCGCAGCCTGGGCCTGCAGGTGGGGCGGATGCGGGTGATCGTGCTGGCTTTGGCCGCCGGCCTGGCCGGGGCGGCCGTCAGCGTGGCGGGGCTGATCGGCTTTGTGGGGCTGATCGTGCCCCACCTGATCCGCCGCTTTCTGGGGGAGGAGAGCCGCCCCCTGATCCTGGGCTGCGCCCTGGGAGGCGCGGCGCTGCTGACTTTTTGCGACACCGCCGCCCGCACCCTCTTTGCCCCCTACGAGATCCCGGTGGGGGTGGCGCTGAGCCTGGGAGGCGGGCCCTTCTTCATCTGGCTGGTGCTGCATCAGAAAGGGGGCCGTCGCCGGTGATCGAACTGTCGCATCTCAGCGCGGGGTACCAGGGCCGGCCGGTGGTGGAGGACGTCAGCTTTTCCTTTGCGCTGGGCCAGGTGACGGTGCTGCTGGGGCCCAACGGCTGTGGCAAGACCACCCTGCTGAAAACCGCCCTGGGCCTGCTGGCCCCCCTGGGAGGGCGCGTCCTCTACGACGGGGCCGGCCTGGACACGCTGACCCCTGCCGAGGCCGCCCGCAAGGCCGCCTATATGCCCCAGAACCGTCACGTGCCCCGGATCGAGGCCCGGCGGATCGCCCTGCACGGGCGGTTCCCTTATCTGTCCTTCCCGCGGCAGTACCGGCCCGAGGACTACGCCGCCGCCGACGCGGCCCTGGAAGCCGCCGGCGCGGCGGACCTGGCCGGCCGGATGATGGACACCCTGTCCGGGGGGCAGCGGCAGAAGGTCTATCTGGCCATGGCCCTGGCCCAGCAGGCGCCCACCATCCTGATGGACGAGCCCACCACCTGGCTGGACCCCAAACACCAGCTGGAGGTGATGGCCACCGCCCGGCGGCTGGCCGCCGAAGGGCGGGCGGTGGGCCTTGTCTCCCACGAGCTGAGCCTGGCCCTGCGGACGGCGGACCAGGTGGCCCTGCTGGCCGGCGGAAAGCTGGCGGCCTTCGGCACCCCCGAACAGGTGTACCGGTCGGGCGCGCTGGAAGAAGCCTTCGGCGTCAAAATCGGACGCAGTATGGCTGAAAACGGCTGGCACTACTACTATCTCTAAATAAAAAAGTCCTGTCCAGCCGACATGTGCGGATGGACAGGACACATACATGGAAATTTGGCGCTGAGAGTGTGCGAGCCGCTTTGCGGCGAGTGCGCGGTTCGGCGCCAAATTTTGTCCCCAGGGGGATATTAGGGGGAAGGAATTTCTGTCGCGCGGCTGCGCGCAGAAATGGGTTCCCCCTAAAGCATATTACCAGAGGGGCAGCTCCTCGCCCTCCTCGTTGATGAGGGAGACGCGGCCGTTGCTGAAATACCAGCCCTCGCCGTAGAGGGTCTCGTGCCCGTCGGCGCAGAGGATGTACGAGCCGTCGGGCAGGCCGATGAAGGGCCGGTGCCGGCTGTCGGCCAGGGCGATGTCCATCAGGGGCACGCCGTCCACCGCCTTGTCTTTGGAGAACTGGTAGTGGGGCCAGATGCTGATGTCGGTGAGGCCCAGGCCGCTCATCCAGCGGCAGTATTGAGGATCGGCGGCCTCGCCCGGCTCTTCGGGCTGGGCGTAGACGATCTGGGCGGCGTTCATCGAGCCGGCGCTGATGCTCAGGATGAGGCCCTCGTAGCTCTGGATCAGGGCGGGCAGGCCGATCTCGGAGAAGAAGCGGTTCTGGGTGGGGACGTGGCCGCCCCCCAGGATCAGGAAGTTGCAGCGGGGCAGCAGCTGGCCGATCTCGTCGGCGTTGCGGCTGTCGCAGGGGGTCAGGCCGTCCAGCGGCAGGCCGGCGTCGGCCAGGCAGCCGGCAAAAAAGCGGCAGGCTTCGTCGTTGGCGCCGTGGGCCTCGGGGTCGGCGGCCAGATACAGCCCTTCGGGGGGCTCTTCCGGCCAGGCGGCGCGCAGCCGCGTGATCAAGCCGTTTTTCCGGTCGAGGGCAGGGCAGGGGCTGGGCTCAAAGGGGCAGCCGGAGGGGCTGCTGGTCAAAAACAGGGTCATACGGGTTCCTCTTTCCTAGCTGGGCACAGATAGCGCGCACAACACTTGTGCAGCGGTATTATTGTAGCACAAAATGCCGCAGGTGGGGAGGGCAAATTCCAACAAAAGAAAAGGGCCCGCTTTACGCAAAACGCACAAAACAGGACATCCGCCCGGCAAAAAAGCCCCGGCCGGCGACGGGCGCACGGCCGGGGCTGGGTGCAAAAGGGGAGCGGCGGGGCGTTCAGTTCCCGTCGTACAGGCCGAAGAGGTCCAGCAGCTTTTCCCAGAAGGTCAGCTCTTTGGCCGGGGCCTGCTGGGCGCCGGCGGCCGCGTCGGGCTGGATGGGTTCGGTCTGCAGGGCGAACTGCAGGGCCGACACGGTGTTCTGGCCCGAGGTGAAGGAGGCGGGGGCGCTGGGGGCGGACAGGGTGTCCAGCAGGCTGCCCAGCTCCTCGTCCAGCTGCATGCTGCTGGTCTCGGTGTACAGCTGGTGGGCCCCGGCCACCAGCATCAGGGAGGCGGCGCTGAGCTGCTGGGTGCCGGCCAGGATCTGGTCGACGCCCTGGGTGTAGGCGTTGACGCCGGTGTCGAAGACCCCGTACTGGGCGGCCAGGGTGGAGACGGCGTCCGAGAGCAGGGCCATGTTCTGCAGCATCCCGTTCAGGACGCCGGCCATGGCCTGGATGCCGCTGTCAAAGGCGGCGTAGCCCTCCCGCACGGCGCTGGTGCCCTGGCGCAGGGTGCCGATGCCCTGGCTGACCGTGTCCAGATACAGCTGCATGGCCCCGGCCAGGGCGGTGTTGCCCTGGAGCAGCAGGACGATCTGGCTGATCTGGTCCCCCACGCCGAAGGGCAGGCCGGTGAGGCCCTGCAGCAGGGCGATGGCCTGGGCGTTGCCGGCAGCCAGGGTGTCCAGGTCCAGGCCGTTCTGGGCCAGGATGGACTTGAAGGCGTCGTAGTTGACCTGGCTTTCCAGCAGGGCGACGCCGTCGTCCAGCTGGTCGATGCCGCTGCCGATCTGCTTGGAGGCATCCAGCAGCATGGTCAGCTGGTCGTTGGAGGCGGAGATGCCGGACAGGGCGCTCTGGAGCTGGAGCAGGGCGCTGTTCACCGCCGCCGAGCCGCCGGTGAGCAGGGCGTTCTGGTCGGTGAGCAGGGTCAGGCCCTGCTCCAGGGCGGCGATGCCCGCGCTGAGGGCGGCGGCCCCCTCGTCCAGCTGGCCGGTGCCGGTGGTGAGCTGGCTGAGCCGGTTGGTCAGGGCCACGCCGTTGATGTCCAGCTTGAGCTGCAGCTGGATGCCGTTGAGGGTGATGGCCGGCATGGAAAAGTTGGTGACGTCGGCGGCCACCTCCACTTCGCTGGTCTGGCCGGGCAGCAGGGTGAAGATGATCTGCCGCTGGCTGCCCACGCTGGCGATGGTGCCCCCCGCCGCGCGGATGTTGGAGGCGCTGGCGGTGTCCAGGGTGACGGTGGTCTGCAGGGCGTACTGGTCAAACCAGTCCCCCTGGCAGGCAGGGTTGGGCTGGACGTTGATCCGGATGATGAGGGCCCCGCTGCGGCCGGCCAGGGCGGCGGGGTCGATCTCGGTCCCGTCCAGGATATAGTGGATCTGGATCAGCCAGGGCAGGGGGGTGGAGGGGTCCATGGTGCCCTCGTAGTACAGGTCCCCGTCGGCGGAAGGGGTCAGGGTCGCCGCCCCGTCCGCGTAGGCGATGGGGTCGGTGGTGGTCATGTTGCGCACGGCGGTGTAATCGCCGTAGTCGGTGATGGTGCGGCCGGCCGTGCCCCCGAAGTGGTTGACGGTATAAAGCCGCTGGACCTGGCCGGAGGGGTCCAGCTTGGCGTAGACCACTTCCTCTTTGGCGCCGCCGGCCAGGGCGGGGGCGGCGTTTTCCTCTGCGGAAGGGGCGGCGTCCGGCGTTCCGCCGGCGTCCGGGGCGCCCTGCGAAGAGGAGGCGGCGTGTTCGGGCAGGGGAGAAGCGTCCGAGGCAAAGGCCGTCAGGGCGGCGGAGGCCAGGACGGCCGACGCCAGGACAGCCGCGGCGGCGCGGCGGGCGAAAGGAACAGATTTCATAGGGCGGTGCCCTCCTTGGGATGTGGATGGACGATGAGCGGATCGATCAGATACAGGATGCCGGGCAGGGCCAGCAGGACGATGGTGAGGGAGGCCAGGCTGCCCACCCCCAGGAAGTTGCCCAGCTGGGCCAGCAGCTGGTTGGAGGAGATGGCCCCCATCAGGAAGCCCACCACCGCCAGCCCGCTGCCGGTGGTCAGCACCGAGGTGGTGACGGTGGCGACGGTGGCGACGATGGCCGGCTTTTTGTCCAGGGTCTGCCGGTATTCCCGGTAGCGGTCGGAAAAGAGGATGGCGTAGTCCACGGTGGCCCCCAGCTGCACCGAGCTGATGATGAGGTAGGCGATGTAAAAGACCACCGTGCCCGTAAAGTAGGGCAAAGCCAGGTTGAACCAGATGGCCGTCTCGATGCACAGCACCAGGACGATGGGCAGGATCAGGCTGCGCTCCAGGAGGAGCAGGACCAGGAACACCGCTGCGATGGCCACAAAGTTGACCATGGCCATGTCGCCGGTGATGGTGTCCATCAGGTCGTAGGTGCTGACCCCCTGGCCCGCCAGGTACCAGCTGTCGGGGTAGTACTGCTGGGCGATGGCGCGGACCTGCTCCACCAGGGCGAAGGCGGCGTCCCCCTCAAAATCGGCGGCGACCGACAGGACCATCCGGGTGGTGCCGTTTGAGACCAGCTGGGAGAGGGTGGCGTCGTCCAGGTAGCCCGGCGGGATCTCGGCCCCGGCGGTGTCCACATAGGAGAGGATGCCGGTGACCTGGGGCAGGGCGTGGAGGGCGGCGGAAAGCTGGCTCTGGGTGGCGGTGTCCCCGGCGGGGACCAGCAGGACGTAGGTGTCGCTCTGGCCAAAGACCTCCTCGATGGCCTGGGTGTCCCGGCCCACCTCGGTGTCGGCGGCGAACATATGGCCTGCGCCGTAGTAGTATTCGTTGGCGCCCGAGGCAAGGTAGGAAGGCACCATGATGATGGCCAGTACCGCCACCATGGGCAGCATGATCCGGCTGACCAGCCGCCCGAAACCGGTGAAGGCGGGCAGCAGGGGCTTGTGGCGGGTCTTGTCCATCCAGGGCAGGGCGGTGACCACCAGGGCCGGCACAAAGGTAAAGACGGTCAGCAGGCTGAAAGCCACTCCCTTGGCCAGAGCCAGGCCCAGGTCGGGCCCGATCTGGAACTGCATCAGCACCAGAGCGGCAAAGCCGATGACGGTGGTCAGGCCGCTGGACAGGATGGAGGAGGCCGACTTGGTCAGCGCCTCCACCATGCAGTCGCCGGGGTCGGCCCCGGGGCGGGCGGCCCGCACCTCGGCGAACCGGTGGATCAGAAAGACCGAGTAGTCCAGCGAGACGGCCAGCTGCAGGATGCTGCCGGCGGCGCTGGTGACAAAGGAGATCTCCCCGAAGATCAGGTTGGTGCCGTTGTTGATGAGGATGGCGGCCCCCATCCCCAGCATGATCAGGACCGGTTCGGCCCAGCTGGCGGTGGTCAGCCCCAGAATGAAAAAGACGTAGAGGACGGCCACGGCGGCGATCTGGGCCACTTCCACCACGGTGGAGTTGGTGGCCGCCGCGGTGGACACCGCCGAGCCGGTCAATGCGCCGGCGTCCCCCAGCAGGGCGTCGATGGCGGCCACGGCCTGGGCCCGCTGGTCGTCGGCCACCGTGATGGTGAACAGGGCCGCCCCGTCCTTATAATAGGCTTCGACGGTGGCGGGGTCCTGCATCTCCAGGGGGACGGTGATCTCGGCCACATCGTCCAGCCAGGTGACCGAGGTGACCCCGTCCACCCGTGCGATCTGCTGTTTGAGGGCCAGGGCCTCGGGGACGGTGACGTCCCGCGCCATGGCCCGCACATTGGGGATGCCCCCGCTGAAGGCGTCCTCCATCACATGGATGGCGGTGGTGGAGGGGGCGTCGGGGGGCAGGTAATCGTTGATGTCGTAGTTGACCGAGACCAGCAGGGACAGCAGCGCGCACAGCACTGCCGCCGCGGCATACCCGGCCAGCACCCGCCTGCGGCGGCGGACGACGGCGGCAAAAAAGCCTTTCCCGTTCATGAAAGGACTCCTTTCCTGGAAGGTTTCTCGTCTCTTTATTATAAAAGTTTTGGGCGGAAAGGGAATGAACATCCTGTGAATTTTTTTGTACACATCCGCCCTTTTGTAAGGATTGCCAAGGGTGCGGGGAGACGGTATAATAGAGGAAACGAGCCGAACAAAAAGGAGGAACCTGTATGGAACACCTGTATGAAAAAGCCTCGGCCAGCGCGGCCTATTTGAAAGAACAGCTGCGCTTTGCCCCCAGGATCGCGGTGGTGCTGGGCTCGGGGCTGGGAGACCTGACCGCCGGCTTTACCGACACGCGGGAGATCCCCTACGCCGACATCCCCCATTTCCCCCAGTCCACGGTGGCGGGCCACAAGGGCGCCCTGCTGGAGGGCAAACTGGGGGACACCCCCGTGCTGGCCATGGAGGGGCGCTTCCACTTTTATGAGGGCTACACCATGAAAGAGGTGTGCTATCCCTTTTATGTGTTCAAGCTGCTGGGCATCGAGACGGTGGTGCTGACCAACGCTGCCGGCGGCATCAACCGCAGCTTCGAGCCGGGCACCCTGATGCTGCTCACCGACACCATCAACATGATGGGCACCAACCCCCTGATCGGCCCCAACGACGAGCGGTTCGGGCCCCGCTTCCCCGACATGACCGAGATTTTCAGCCACGACCTGCTGGATCTGGCCCGGTCGGCGGCGGACCGGCAGGGCATCGCGTACAGGGAAGGAGTCTACATGGGCTTTATGGGCCCCTGCTACGAGACGGCCGCCGAGATCCGCGCCTTCGCGGCTCTGGGCGCCGACGCCGTGGGGATGAGCACCGTCCCCGAGGCGATGGTCTGCGCCTATCTGGGCATCAAGGTGCTGGCCGTCAGCTGCATCACCAATATGGCCACCGGCATCCAGACCGTGCGGCACAGCCACGCCCATGTGCTGGAGATCGCCAACCAGGCCGGGGACCGGATGTGCCGCTGGCTGGGCGAAGTCATCCGGGAGATGCCGTAAACGGTCCAGGTCTGTTCAGCCCGCCCTGCCCCTCTGGGGGCGGGGCTTTTTTGCGGCGTGCGCAGTCTGCCTAAAAGCGCGGCCTTCTTTTCTCACGAAAACGGTGGGTTTTGTGACCGGTTCACATTGACGGGGCAGGGCGGGGCAGGTATAATAAAAGCATCGAACCCTTTATCTAAAATGTTGTGCGGGGAGGCTGTGGGATGGAACTGTATCGGGTCAGGCGGATCGGGGAGGCCGACTTTGGCTGCGAAGAACTGCCGGAAGGCGCGCCGGTCCTGTGCGAAGTGGAGCTGGAGGGCCTGCCGGGCACGGATGAGGCCGGCAGCGCCGCAGCGGTCCTGGCGCCGGACGCCAGCCTTGCCGCCCAGGGCATCGCGGAGGGAGACGTGGTCCTGCGGTCGGGGGACAGCCTGCAGAAGGGCCGGCCCATCCGCACCAGCGCCCTGATCGGCCTGGGGGCGCTGGGCATCCTGTTCGGGCGGAAGATGCCCGGGGTGCAGGTGGTGGCCGATGAGGCCCGCGCCGCCCGCTATGCCGCCCAGCCCACCCTCTGCAACGGGGAGGCGTGCCGCTTCGCGTACTGCGCGCCCGAGGCCGGGGAGCCGGTGGACCTGATCCTGGTGGCCGTCAAGGCCACCGGCCTGGACGCCGCGATCCGGGACATCGCGGCGTTTGTGGGGCCGGACACCGTCATCCTCAGCGTGCTGAACGGCATCACCAGCGAAGAGCGGCTGGACGCGGCCTATCCCGGCCATGTTTTGTGGAGCGTGGCCATCGGGATGGACGCCAACCGGTCCGGGCGGAACCTGATCTTTCAGTCGCCGGGCAAGATCCAGTTCGGCGAGCGGGACGGCAGCGTCACCCCGCGGGTGGCTGCGGTGGCCCAGTACCTCACCGCCTGTGGCATCGAAAACGAGCCCTGCACCGACATCCTTTACAAGCAGTGGCACAAGCTGATGATCAATGTGGGGCTGAACCAGGCCTCCGCCGCCTTTGGGATGACCTACGGCGGCCTGGCCCAGGACAACGCCCAGCGGGCCCTGATGCTCTCGGCCATGCAGGAGGTGATCCGGCTGGCCAACGCCGAAGGGGTGCCGCTGCCCCCCGACGACGACGTCCAATGGCTGGCGGGGGCCATCCCCCGTTTCCGGCCGGACAGCAAGCCCAGCATGGGCCAGGATGTGGACGCCCGCCGCCCCACCGAGGTGAAGGAGTTTTCGGGGGTGGTCCGGCGTCTGTCGGCCAGACACGGCCTGCCCACCCCGGCCAACGATTTCTTTTACCGGGCCATCCGGGCCATCGAGGCCGGCTGGGCCCGGAACTGAGACCTGCCCGGGCCTGGCCCGGCTTGGGAGAACCAACCGATTTGCACCGATGCACAAGAAAGGAGCCTGTTTTATGAAACGCCGTCTGTCCAACCTTGCCCTGTCCGCCCTGACCGTCGCTGCCGTAAGCGGGCTGACCGTCCTGCGCACCGGCCTGGCGGCGGATGCTGCCTGGCGGCAGGACTACACCCCCCTCACCGTGAACACATATCCGGTCAGTGAGAGCTTCACCGGCATTTCGGTCACCGATTACTACGCCGACGTTCAGCTCCGGGTCTCCCGGGACGGGACGGTCAGCGTGGTGACCCGGGACGCCGAGGACGTGGCCCATACCGTCCGGGTGGAAGGCGGCACCCTGACCATCAGCCGCCCGGAGCCCACCGTCGGCCAGCGGCTGTTCCACCATGAGGACGACGACCCCGAGGTCACCGTCTATCTGCCCGCCGGCAACTACGGGGCCCTGACCGTGAACACCACCAGCGGCGACGTCGAGGCTGCCGCCCAGCTGGGCTTTGCATCGGCCAGCCTGACCACCGTCAGCGGCGATGTGGACCTGAACGGTTCGGTGGCCGGCAAGGTGACGGTCGCAACCACCAGCGGCGACGTGGAACTGCGCTGCCCCACCGCGGGCGAGGTGGAAGTGAACACCACCAGCGGCGACACCGAGCTGTCCGACAGCTACATCCAGAGCCTGAAGGTCCTTTCGGTGAGCGGCGAAGTGAGCCTGGAGCGGACCACCGCGGCCGGGGCGGTGACCATCGACACCAGCAGCGGCGACGTGGACCTGGAGCGGGCCGACGCAGCCAGCCTGGCCATCACCACCACCAGCGGCGAAGTGGAAGGCAGCCTGCTGACGGCCAAGAACTTTGCGGTGTCCTCCACCGTGGGCCGGATCAGCGTCCCCAATGCTGACCCCGCCGCCGGCCCCTGCACCGTCACCACCACCAGCGGCGACATCCGGCTGGCCGTGCGGCCGTGACCGGGCGGCCCCTGGAAAAACGCATATACCCCAAGCCCGGGAGCACGCTTCCGGGCTTTTTGAAATGGAGGTACCATCCATGCAGAACGTCTACTTCACCCGCCACGGTGAAACGGTCTGGAACGTCGAGAACAAGATCTGCGGCGTGACCGACATCGCCCTGACCGACCGCGGCCGGGAACAGGCCCGCGCCCTGGGCCGGCAGCTGGCCGCCGGGGAACAGGGCATCACCCGCATCCTGTGCTCGCCCCTGGTGCGGGCCAGGGAGACCGCCCAGCTGATCGCCGCCGAGACCGGCCTGCCCCTGGCCATGGACGTCCGCCTGCGGGAGCAGGCTTTTGGCCGCTACGAGGGCACGCCCCGCAACGGCCCCGCTTTCGCGCTGGCCAAGCTCCACTTTGCCGACCGTTTTGGGGGCGGGGAGAGCATGATGCAGCTGGCCGCCCGGGTCTACAGCCTGCTGGACGAGCTGGCCGCCCGGCAGGACGGCCCCGTCCTGCTGGTGGCCCACAACGGCATCGCCCGGGCGGTGCAGTCCTACTTTTACGAGATGACCAACGAGGAATTCGCCCTGTTCGGCATCGGGAACTGCCAGCTGGTGAAGTATACCTACGAAGGGCAGGAGCGGGGATAACATTCTTTTTCACAAAAAATATACAAATGCACGGAGCGCCCGGGAACGGGCGCTTTTTTGCTGCCCCTCTCAGGCGCTTCGCGCCAGCTCCCCCGCAGGGGGAGCCAAGTGCACGCCCGTAAATAGAGAGATACTTTGTGGTAAGATAGACATTTCTGCGGCTTTTCCTTACCACAAACTTTGCTGCGATCGACGCCGGTACACTTGCCTCCCCCTGCGGGGGAGGTGTCCCAGCGCTTTGCGC